>OGZX01003062.1_pt1 | contig 12167 bp, 6 predicted proteins | sample 1576881 | NCBI WGS metagenome assembly OGZX01 (sample SAMEA3541542, study PRJEB24748) | human gut metagenome | biome: human gut; feature: human-associated habitat; material: faeces | place: China | collected 2012
CACCCAACCGCCTTTGTTGCTAAAATTCTCGGCTTCAACAAAGAGGTCGGCAGCCCGGATATTCCCCAGGCTGACCAGTAACAATAAAGTAAAAATCACACGAGTTTTCATGATATTATTATTTATACTCCAACCAAGCGGTTGCCTTCGTATCAGTATCCGATACAAAACGAACCCATCTTGCCTGGAACGATTCAGGGAGTTGTTGAACATATTTTTCCCCCGGTTTAACAGTATAGGAAGCATAATCCATCCAATCGCCATTTCCGGTAGGATCAACTTCTACCGTTATAACTACATTTTTATCGGACTGGTGTGAAAGCGACAGTTCCTTTTTATCATAAAACGCGATCAAATAAGGATCGGATGCAACACCGGCTTTCACATTTGTATCTTTCCAGGGACCACCCCGTCCTACCGGTTTTCCTAAAGACCACAAATCATCGATGACACCCGCCCAAACAGCGGCTTTTCCATCATCAGAGATGACTATATGCGGATTGTCCTTGCCTTCTTCAGGGGTTACACCTGTCAAAAGAAGCATACCCCGATAGGAAGCATAATCGTTTATGCGGAAATTATGAGTCGATATCGGACGAATCTTGGCATAACCATCCGCATTTTCGGCGGGAAGTTCATAGAACGTCCCCATACAAGAGAACAGGTCGCGCTCCGTTGCCACTTCACGGCAAATACGAAGGGATCCCTCTTCCGTCAGATTTTTATATCGCCCATTCCCTAAAGGCAAACGCCAGCGGCGGCCCAAATCATCGACTACCAGGACGGAACTTTCTTCTATTGAAATAACCTGTCGAGGAATCGCAAATTTACTGCGAATAAAATCGGCTGTCTTGGCATCATCTTTCTTGACTAATTCCAACTTATCTCCCATTTCATAATAGCCGGTTTCCGACACTTTACCACCAACCGTCGTATTGGCCAATAGCCCTAATGCACGGCGATCATTACTCAATCCATACAGCAGGCCACCGGTTGTTTTATCCTTATCTACAGAAGTCAGGCCGTTATAAATCGGAGCAGGAGACACTGCACGATTATCTGAAGAAGTATAAGAGAATGTAACCGTCGCCATTGTATTCTTGTCTGTCTTTACCCGAATCCATTCACCTTTTTCCATCGCGCCAAAAGGGACAGATGTCGCTTTACCCGGACTGACTGTCACCGATTTCAAAGTCTTCCATCGGTTATTTCCCGATTCATCCACTTCAAACGTAAAAGTAACAGGTTGTGTTCCTTCGTTTTTCACCCATCCGCAACGATTCGCCCAACCGCTGAACAAAAACGGTTCGGAGGTTTCATTTGCCTTTACACTTTCCCGGACCCAAACGGCACCTTCAGCCGTAGCCGGTCCTAACTCATCCGGTTTTGCCAGAGATGTAAACCATAGATTCGAATTCGACTGACCAGGCCCCTCTATGTTGCCTTTTGCCTTCCGTTTGTTCAAGAATTCTTTTTGAGCCGAGTCATCACAACCGAAAACCAACTGGTCATTCCAACGGGTGAAATCACCGATCACCTTCAAATAAGCAGAACGGGGACGAATTCCGGCAGAATTATCCGCTGTAAATGTTTCGGGAAAATGCCAGAACATCCCATGCATCGTCATCAGGTAGTCAGGAGCCATATCGGTTCCCACATTCCGGATACGCGGCCATTCCGTATTCCAACCATGCGCCCCGTCATAACTGTGACTGGCCTTTGGCAAGCGGTAGAAGGACCATCCTTTTTTAGCATCGCGCACTCCCAGGAGAATCGATTTATAGTCCCAACCCGTAGCCCAAACCGGGTCTGTTTCCGGATTCGTATTCCCATAAATTCCACCCGGGCCGGTCACTTCCACAAATTGATTCCGACGCACGGTTTTCCAGTCTTTACCATCCCATTCGGCCAAAACGCCCGCTTCCACATCAAATTTCCTTAAAGCCTCCTGCGTTCCTTCCCCGTTATTCGTATAGAACATAAAACCTTGTCCGGAATATAAGCCTTTGCCATGAACACCCGGCAGCAAGTCGTTTATCGGTCCTGCATCCGTATCGTTCTTTTTCTGCTGCTTATTATTTCCGTCCTGATACAATTCTTTTACATTCAGCGTGTTTACGTCTACTCCATAAAAGCCTTCCTCCATCGTTCCATAATAAATCTTATTAGCCGGATCTGTCAGGTGGCGGGCATTGCCGGTATGACGGCCTGGCATGACTGTATACGGAATAACCCGGACTTTACCAGTCTGATCAATGGCATACGGACCGATGAACAGCTGATTGCTTTCCTTATGGATCATGCGGTTTGCAGGAGTTCCTCCGATACTTTCATCACGGACAATTTGGCGATAATCAGGCGTTACTTCATATAATTTGTCAGACGAGCCATTGGGCAAATGAGGCCCATAAGTAATCACCCACAATCGGTCAGCCCAAGGCACAACAGCCCCAGTCCCACATTCACCTTCATTATTGTAATAGGCTAAACGAGGGTAGATACCGGAAATCGATTCCGGTATCTTTTTCTCCTCATTATTACATGAACAATATAACACTCCACATAATAGAGTAATTACAAAAGAATATATCTTCATAATTCATTCCATATTATTAAGAACTGTCTTTCTAACATAATTCAAATACTAAATTCTACAACTCCAACCCTTTCAAATAATCCTTTATTGCAGCAGCCACATCATGTCCAAATAAACGGGCATTATCAGCTGTTATCAATTGGTTCCCATGAATGCCATATGGTGTTTCCAAGGATATAGACAAATCATTTCCTTCCAAATAAGAAGCCCAAGTCGAAAATTTCATTCCGGGATCCGGAAAAGAAGGGATTGTCCAAGGTTTAGAACCATATTTACAAAAGCTATCCGGATCATAGACCAGTTCGCCTCTATTATTTTTCTTTACTAAATCAGAAAAATGTAATTGTTTTGCTTCTAAGCACTTATTCTCTGCTCCTACAAAAAAGATAGAATCATTTTGCCCGGAATGAATCCAAGGACAATGCATATCCATCACTATTTTCAACTTATGTTCACTCCATACAGGAATATAATCCCTGACTGCAGCAGTCGTTTCATGCACACTAATCTGGCTATAATCCCGGTTATGATCCCTTGGTTTCCTATTTTTCCCCTGATCGCCATCTTCAACTCCATCTTTATCCATAAAAGGAAGAAACATAAACTCGAAATTCTCTTTTAGCCATGAATCCTGCATAACATATTCAAACAGACCTTCCATGACATAATCAGCTATCATTTCGCAAGCATGATGACGGGCTGTTAACAGGACTTTTGCTTTCGATGCTTTATGAGGATTCCGAATCAAAGCCATTTCCACATTCCGATTTTTTTTTGTCTTTACCAAATAAGATAGACGAAGATATGGATCATTTTTATATTTCATAAGAAATCGTTCCCAATTTAATTGGGTATATGGTATAGCCATGCAAAAACGAACTTCATCATTCGACCTAAAGTGATAAGTAAAATTATCATTTAGAAAAGCCTCGGGTTGTTCCCATTTCCAATTTATCCCCTCATCTGAACTCACAGATACACCTGCACGAGTAAAGCAATTCGGCGGAAACACAAACGTTAGCGTTTTTTCAGCAGCATTGCTTACACCAAAATACCAGTAGAACCAATTACCTTCCGTATCTCGCAAATCAGGCCGAACCCATACCGTATCATTTTTTATTTTATCAATCAAAAGATTTCCCCCTGGAAAATCTGAATGAATTTGTATTTGCGACATTAATCGGATCGAATAAATACAAAAACAAACTATTAATATAAAGCTCTTTCTCATATATTTACTCCTTCTTTATTAATACCCCTCATTCTGAGTCAAATTGGGATTTGCATCAATTTCCTGTTGTGGTATTGGGAACAAATAATCCCGTTTCGGATTAAACACCCTTTTTTCAACTACACGAAAAATATCTTTAAACTCGTCATAATTGGGTACTTCTCCTGTAGAATCAAAGATTGGCATACCTTCATACTTTCTCGTCTTTGAATTAGGTCTTCCATAAATTGTAACATTCATTGCCTTTTCTGCTAATTCCCAACGACGGATATCATATAAACGAAATCCCTCTAAAGCCAATTCAATATTTCGCTCACGACGAATTTGTTTTCTTAAACTGGCTTGATCGGAATGTGTGGTTGACGTTATTGGAGGCATATTAACTGTCGGACGTTGCCGGACTTCATTTATAGCATCATATACTGATTGATCTATCTGATTCAGCTCAATTTTTGCCTCGGCATAAGTCAACAAAACCTCTGCATAACGCATTAATATAACGTTACCAGTACAAATCATCGGGTCTAATTCACTTTCATCATAATATTTTAAATATCCGAAACCTGTAAAAGAAGCATATTGCCCCGTTGCATCCAGATTCTCTGCTACTTCTCCCGTTTCTATATTTATCGTTGTTACACTATCCGGATGTGAATTAAAAATCCATCCGCCGGAAATATCGCCCGGTCTCATTATTGTCATGCCCATCCGGGGGTCTCTATTCTTATACGGATTTTTAGGATCATACATAGGTGATTCGTTAATAGGAAGTCCGTCAAGACATTCATAGCTATCCACTTGTTTAAATGTCGGCACAAAAGTAACCCATGAGCGCAACATTCCTCTATTCATTTTGACACTTAAACATACACGCATTTGCGTATGCCTTAAAATGCCATCATAACTATACGATAACATTATTTCATCCGAATATTCTCCTGTCCGTTGGAAAAGGTCATGATAGTCACTATGCAAAACATATTTTCTCAAATCCATACATGCTTTAGCGGCCTCAGCTGCTATAGCATAATCTCCATTATAAAGAGCAGCACGAGCTTTTAAACCTAATGCAGTTCCCTTTTCTGCATGTTGTTTATCTTTAGCTTCAAGAGGCAAGTAAGGTATAATGTCATCCAGTTCTTCATATATAAACTTATATATTTCAGACTTTGAAGTTCTGGTTACGAATGCATCTTCCAACGATACCGTTTTAGTGACAAGAGGAACATCTCCAAAACAAGCAATTAAATGCAAATAACAATAGGCACGTACGAAACGAGCTTCTGCCGATATTTGATTATACAAATTTGCATCTACATTGTTTCTACCTTTTTCCATACCTTCGAGTAAACGATTACACCGTCCGATTCCTCCATAATAGTTCTCCCAAATAGAATAAAATCCGGAAGAATTAGCATTATGTGCACCTTGTCCTATCATTTGCGGCTGACCAGCCGTACGATCCCATCCGATATCAGACATCATATCTAAACTCAACTCAAAGGGCATATAGCTCCATGGTGTAAATGTTATTCTCGTATAGCAACCATTTAACGCCATCATCATTTCGTCGCTATTTGAGTAAAATGTTTCAGTCGAAGGACTATCCAATGGGTAGCGGTCCATAAACCCCGAACACCCTGATAACATTAAAGTTACCAGTACCAACATAAAAAATTTATTGTATTTCATAACTTTAGTAATTCTTTAAAATTTAACATCGAAACCTATTGAAACAACCCGAGTCTGAGGATAACTATTACCACTTGTCACATAAGGCATTTCTGGATCCCATCCGTCCCAGAAATTATTAAATTGTAACAGATTATCTCCGGAAATATAAAATCTACACTGCTTTAGAAAAGTTTTATTACAGATATTCTTTGGTAAATTATATCCTATCTGAACATTTTTCAAACGCAAAAAAGCTGCGCTTTTCACAAAGAAACTTGACGTTTCCCGATTATTGGAATAACTATTTGTCAAACGGGGAAAACTTGCATTTGAATTATCAGGAGTCCACCTGTCTAAATGAAACTCTTGTACTTTTCCTCCATTATTAAATGGTAAAACCGCATCACCTGTCAACAGTGCATCCTTCTTACCAATACCTTGTAGCAGTATACTCAAATCAAAATCACGATAGTTAGCTGCAAGATTAAGAGAATAAGTATATCGCGGAATAGTATTACCAATAATAGCCCGATCTTTTGCATCGATTTTATTATCATTATTCAAATCTCTGTATTTCAGGTCGCCGGGAGCAACAATACCGCTTTGTACCGCATGATTCTTTACCTCTTCATCCGATTGGAATATCCCATCACAAATATACCCATACAAAGAATTAATAGGTTCACCTTCCATTATAACAGTTCCTGAACCATAAAACGGCCCTCCCCCATTAAGACTCAATACTTTATTTCTCACATCTGATAACATAGCAGTCGCAGAATAATTAACACGCCCGACTGTACCTCTATATCCTACTGTTACATCCCAACCCCTATTTCTAACTTCCCCTGCATTTTGGGAACTTGGAGCCAATCCCATTGTTTTAGGAATCGGTAAATTCAACAAAATATCGGTTGTCTGTTTATTAAAATATTCAAATGATCCAAATAAGCTATTCTGAAAAAGAGAAAAATCCAGTCCTATATTTGTAACTGTAGTCTTTTCCCAAGTTATTTCAGAATTGGAATAAGTATTTTGAAAAGCAGCACTTACTAACTGGTGATCTACGACTGCCTGGCCCAGAGTAATTGATGAGATATAAGGATAATTACCTATATTCTGATTACCTAATTTTCCCCAAGAAGCAAAAAGTTTCAAATTTGACAACCAAGAGATATTCTTTGTAAACTCCTCTTCTGAAATCCTCCATCCTGCAGAAAAAGAAGGAAAGACACCCCATCGATGTTCTTTTGCAAAACGAGACGATCCATCATACCGGATATTAGCTTCTAATAAGTATCTGTCTTTATAATCATAATTAATACGACCAAAAAGAGATTGTAAAGCCCATTCATATCCAGAGCCTGTGGCCTGCTGGTTAGATACATCACCTGCATTCAATTCCGAATATTCGGAAAGGACAAAATTGTCACGGTACCCCTTAAGCCATTGATCCCTGAAATATGTTTGTTCATATCCTGCCAAAGCTGTAAGAGTGTGTGCTTTAAATGCCTTTTTATAATTCAAATAAAACTTCGTACTTAGATTCATATCCTGACTAAAAGTCCTATTCAATTTTGTTAATGAGGGATTAAAATAGGTAACGGCATAATCCAATGACTGCAACTCACACTTTCTGGTATATGCTTTTTCGTTGTTATACACAAAACCAGGTGAAAACAACAAAGTCGCCTTTAATCCATCTATAACATCATAAACAACTTTTCCTACGGCTGAAATATCAGAATACATATATTCGTTTTTCCCGGCATCCGGAGAAGCTAAAGCCACAGGATTTATCCCTTGATTTCCTTCCGCCAACCGTTTTCCATTCTCATAATACGCTGCATAGATCGGATTTGTTCTGTTTGCCTGATAAAGGACATCGCCAAAGCCAACTCCAGGTTCCCAACGTCTTGTTATATTCACATTCAAATCCACACTAATATTCAGTTTCTGAATTGGAGTCATATCTGTATTAATCCGAACGCCATATCTTTCAAACCCGGTATTCATCATATTACCTTGCTGATTAATATAATTAAGCGATACTAATAACCGAGCTGTATCATTACCACCTGTTCCTGTAATACCATAAGACTGTTGTATTCCTGGTTCTGAAAAGACTTCTTTCCTCCAATCAGTATCAGGATATTGATCACTCGGAGCATTTGCCTTATACAGATCAATGTATTCCTGCGAATATAAAGGTGTTTTCCCTTCATTAGCATACGCTTCATTATATAATGACATAAAATCTGCCCCTCCCAAATATTTAGGAGTAAATGTCATGCTTTGTATGCCAAGGCTGGCCCTTGCATTAAAAGTCATTTTATTGGCTTCCGCTCTTTTTGTTGTCACGAGGATAACCCCATTTGCCGCACGGGAACCGTAAATTGCAGCAGATGCTGCATCCTTTAACACTGAAATAGATTCTATATCATTAACATTTACATTATTAATCGATCCTTCAACTCCATCAACCAAAATAAGCGGAGAAGAATCACCTAAAGTACCTATACCTCGTATATTAAAACTAACTGTCGCTCCTGGGTTACCGGCATCCTGACGAACATATAACCCTGGTGCTAATCCTTGTAATGCCTGGGATGTTTGGGACACTATTCGTTTAGCTAACTGATCTCCCTGAATTGTTGAAACAGAACCTGTCAAATTTACTTTTTTCTGAGTTCCGTAACCAATTACAACGACCTCTTCCAACATTTCAGAATCTTCTTTCAATGTTATGACTACTGTATTTTTACCATTCACAGATATCTCACTTGGTATATATCCAATATAAGTAGTGACCAACACAGCATCAGGTTCGACATTAAGAAAGAACCAGCCTTCCATATCTGTAATAGTTCCATTGGTAGTACCTTTTTCAACTATATTTGCCCCGATAACCGGTTCTCCGTTTGCATCTACAACTGTCCCTGTTAATCTTTTTGTTTGAAGAGCCTCCCCTTGTTTCAGAATCTTGTCAGATAAAATGACTTGTTTATCAACAATTCGAAATAAGACATCCGTTCCTTCAAATAAAATATTTAAAACATCCGGAATACTCATGGCACTCACTTCTATATCAACTCTCCTTTTAGTATCTACAGACTTATCCGTAAATAAAAAAGAAAAATCCGTATCCTTTTCTATCTGATCCAAGACTTGCTCGACTGTTGCATTTTTTAAAGACAAGTTAATTACTACGTTTTGCGAAAATATTTCATCCGCACGAAGCTGAGCGATCACTATAAATATTAAAAACAGACCTATTCTCATAACTCGTATCGACTTAAGTAAATAATAACAGGGGATTTCCCCATTGGATAATTTAAAAAATTCCATAACTTTGTACTTGATTTAAAATTTAATACGATTAAGTTCGATTGGCGTCGAACTTAGTTTTTTCTTTCCGGGCAAATATAAGTTGGCGCTTATATTTGCCCTTTTTATGCCAGATTTAAGATTTCACCATACGCACTCCTTTCTTTTTTAATTAATAAACTTTTATCGATTATTTCAACCAAACATCTATCCGTTGGCGCGGATAAGAATAATCCAGTTGTTGTTTTGTGGTTACAAAAGACCAGGTTATCGGAGCAGCCACACCGAGATAATCCAAAATTTGTGTAATATTCTCCGATGAAAAAGTCGCTCTGAATTTATAATCTTTTGTTGTTTCCTTATGTAAAACAATATCTACATTATATCGTCGGGATAGTTGCTTGACTACATCCTCCAAAGTAGCATTCCGGAAAACCAACCGACCCTCTTTCCAAGCTATTTTCTCATCAATATTTACCTTACTGACAATGAAACGCTTCTCCTTTTTATTATATACAACCTGTTCATTTGGGTTTAGAGCTACAATCTGAAATGAACCGGAAAAGATATCCACTTTACCTGTTTCCAAAGTGGTTTCCATAACAGAATCGTCTTCATAAGCACTTATATTAAATTGAGTTCCATGAGCCTTTACCCGTATACCATTATATAAGGAAACATAAAACGGATGTTCTTTATCAGACTGTACCTCAAAATATCCCTCACCTCTCAATTGAACATTTCTGTCCTTTCCCGTAAAACGAGAAGGATATCGAAGCGTACTGCCTGCATTCAACCAAACCAGGGAACTATCCGGTAATAAAATCCGAGTTACGATGCCAGGAGCAGACGATGCTTCCAGATAAGAAACCGCGTTAATCTGCCCCAATTGCCGGATATATAAATAAGATAGTACCCCTGTTGAAATCATAAGTGGCAGCAGCAAAACAGCTGCAATCCGTAGTGCATAATAGGTAAAAGAATGGCCTTTACGGACAATCTCCAATCTCTTCCTATTCTTCAGATATGCAACTTGAACATCGAATGATTTATATTCGCATATATCTTCTTCTATCGCTTTAGCAATACGAATAGTTGTTTTTATGTCATCTGTATACTCAGTCATTTTATCCTCTTTTAGTAATAGACACACAAACAGAATAATTCCGACACTCTTTTTTATCTTTTCTCATATTTTTTTTTCATCTTTCTTCAATTTTGCTACATTTGTCCATATTATTAGGGAAAGGAATATTTCGGATAAGTATGAAAAATACTGATATACTTGATGTAGATCATCTGCTATGGCGTATATCCGTAAATGATGATGAAGCTGCATATCGTTCTTTGTTTGAACACTACTATGCAGCTCTTTGCCTATTTGCCAAACGTTACATCGAAGATAAAAATGTACGGGAAGATATTGTGCAAGATGTTTTTTTCAATATTTGGGAAAAGAGAAAATCCATAACGACTAATATTTCTGCTCAAAATTATTTGATTACTTGCGTAAAAAACTTAAGCCTAAACCACCTTAGAAAACAAGGTTATGTACAAGATTATCATAATAGAATCATCAAAATGGCTCCAATCTATTCGAATGGAGAAGAAGATATCTATACCTTGAATGAGTTGGAAGCATTATTGGAACAAACTTTGTCCAAATTGCCGCCGGAATATAGATTAGCTTTTGAATTGAGCCGGATAGAACAAAAAAGTATGGATGAAATAGCAGAGATAATGGGCGTTTCCGTTCGTACAGTCGAGCGCTATCGGGATAAAGCGCTCGACATTCTGAAAAAAGAATTGAAAGATTATCTTCCACTCCTGTTATTTTTTAACTGTATCCCGTAATTTACAATAATCATCGCCATATACTTTCATATATATGGCGACAAAATATTCTCCCAGTTATTGTACAACCGGTTTATCTTTTAGAGTTCCTCCCTCATTATACCGCTGATTATTGGGTAACCCTTTCTTGTTTACTCCTTCTTTCATCAGTTCTTTCAAATCGTCCAGATGAGAACGGTATACACCACGGGGAGTTGTTCCGTATTTCTTACATAAAGAGGCAGCCATACCGACCACTTCCCCCATCATGCCGGTCGTACGCATCACCCGGACCGTACCAAGTGCCACATGAGTCACACTGATGTTACGGCCTGCCATAAATAAGTTATCGACATTACGGGAATACAAACAACGATACGGAACCGGATACGGATGAATTAAAATATGTTTAGTCACCGCTTTAAACTCATTACCCGGAAAATGTTCACTGTTTTGCGGGTCCTGCCAGTGCAAATCGATACTCCAGGTTGTAGCGAAAGAGGCATCTTCATGGGTTACATTTTTCGTTATGTCATCTTCTTTCAGAATGTAATCACCCATTAAACGACGGGATTCACGTTTACCTGCCACATAGGCAACCCATCCAAGTTTACGATTTCTATATTGGTCATTCTCCTTCATCCGGTTCTTCAGATAACTCCAATTTGAATAAACGACCAGCATCCCATAATCTCTAATGCGCTCAAAATCGTTAATTTGATCGTAGTTCATACCTGTTTCCCAAGTCCATTCACCCATCATCACCTTCTCACAGTTTTTATCATTGAACTCCACTCCGTAACTGAAATCGGGAAACGGACTTGATTTTTTATTATCGATTGAATACCATTGAACAGAAGACCCCATTGTCATTTTATCAGCTTTTTCCGGGGCTATGCTTTCACCAAACTCATCACGCCCTTCACGCCCCATCCGATAGTCGGCACCTGCCAAATAACCGACCGTTCCGTCTCCTGTACAATCGGAGAAGAGAGGAGCCTCGAATTTCAGTTCTTTACCATTCTCGATATGTTTAGCGGTCACAGATATGATTTTGTCACCATCTTTTGTCACCTTAATAGCCCGATAATTCAGAAATAACGTTACATTTTTCTCATTTGCCAGCCAATCCAACTTTTTCTGGTCCTCATAATATTCTGCGGGCTGTGCATTCCCTCCTTTTTCAGGACCAAATTCTTTCTGCAAACCACCAAGTTCCTTATAAGTTCCTTCTTCGATACGCCCTCCTAAATGCACCCGTATCTCCGAACTGTTATTTCCTCCGACAACCGGACGATCATTAATCAAAGCAACTTTGCATCCCAAACGAGCTGCAGATACAGCTGCACTCATGCCTGCAATACCGGCTCCAACAACCACCAAGTCATACTGCCCGGCAACCGGCAACTCATCCGGAAGCCCTAACGCTTTCCGGCGGAAGGCTTCCAGCTCCTTCATATCTGACGGCGGCACTTTTCCCTCTTCCGTCGTAAAATAGATCGCATC
>OGZX01003069.1_pt1 | contig 12113 bp, 11 predicted proteins | sample 1576881 | NCBI WGS metagenome assembly OGZX01 (sample SAMEA3541542, study PRJEB24748) | human gut metagenome | biome: human gut; feature: human-associated habitat; material: faeces | place: China | collected 2012
TTTAAGGGCGGCGCCCGCAATGGGGTATATGCCCATCACAAATTTGGCGCCTGCGGCATGTACCGCCTCACCAATGGCAGCCGCATCCTCAATCTGTCCGAAATAGCTGGGCTGCTGGATGAACACGCCTGAGGTGGTCTGGTCCATGGCCTCCATCAGGGCTTTAAGGTCGGTCTTTCCGTCCTTGGCCGGAACCACCACAGCCTCTGTGTTGTTTCCTTCGCAGTATGTCTGTATGGTCTGTATGGTCATGGGATTGACTGCCCCGGATATCACCGTTTTCTTTTTCTTGCGGTTATGGCACATGGCCATGGCCTCTGCGGCTGCGGACGCGCCGTCATAAACAGAGGCATTGGATACATCCATATCGGTGAGTTCACAAATCATGGTCTGGTATTCAAAGATGGACTGAAGGATTCCCTGGCTGATTTCCGCCTGATAAGGGGTATATGCCGTCAGGAATTCTTCTTTGCCTGTAATGCTCTTTACAATGGATGGTATATAATGGTTATAGGCGCCTGCCCCGCGGAAAATGGAGCTGTATACCTTATTCTTAGCTGCCATGGCCCTGACGATTCCGCTGACCTCCAGCTCCGACTTCCCCTCCGGTATGGCAAGCCTGTCAACCTTCATGCCGGATGGTACTACTGTGTACAGCTCGTCAAAAGAGCTGACTCCCACGGCCTTCAGCATCTCCTGCTGTTCCTCAGAGGTAGATGGAACATATTTTCCCATGCCTTAGCCCTCCTCTTCACATATCTTCTCATATGCTGCGCTGTCCACTAATTCTTCTCTTTCAGATACTTCCTTTACCTCTATAAGCCATGCCTCATATGGGGCCTCATTAATCATCTCCGGGCTGTCCAGGATATCCTCGTTCACTGCGGATATAACGCCTGTAACAGGACTGTACACGTCGGAAACTGCCTTTACACTCTCCACGTCCGCAAACGCCTCTTTCACAGTAACCGTATCCCCCACCTCAGGTAAGTTCACAAAAACCAAATCTCCCAGCTCATGCTGTGCAAAGTCCGTAAGCCCCACTCTTACCGTGGTCTCATCCACTTCCTCCACCCACTCATGTGACCTGCTATACTTTAAATTCTCTAAAACGTTCATGTCTGTTCCTCCTCCTGATTTTTGTTATGAAAATTAATATTATTTATATTATTTTGCTTTTTTGTAGAATGGCAAGGCCACCACCTCGGCCTCAATGCGGCGCCCGCGGACCTCCACTTCCACCTTTGTCCCTATTTCCGTACAATCCAAATCCAGAATGGCCATTGCTATGGCATAACCCAGGAATGGGCAATGGGTCCCCGATGTTGTCCATCCCACTTCCCTGTCACCTGCGCATACCTTCTCATTCTCCCTGGCAATGCCCCTTCCAATCATCCTAAGGCCTACGCGCTTGCGTGTGAGGACGGACTTCTCTTCCAGTGCTTTCTTTCCGATGAAATCATCCTTCTGCATCTTCACTGCAAACTTAAGTCCTGTCTCCAATGGGTGAATGGCGGCATCCATCTCATGACCATATAATGGCATGGCTGCCTCCAGACGAAGAGTATCTCTGGCTCCCAGTCCGCATGGAATCAGGCCCTCTGCTTCCCCTGCTTCCAGAAGCATGTTCCATAATTTAGGTGCATCCTCATTGTTCACGTACAGCTCGTAGCCGCTTTCACCTGTATAGCCAGTCTGGGATACGATGCACTTGATGCCGCCTACAATGCCTTCCGGAACAAAGCTGTAGTATTTTTCAGGAATATCTTCATCTTTTGTAAGTTTTCTCAGGATGGCATCTGCATTAGGACCCTGGATTGCCAGCTGGGATAATTCGTCCGAGATATCTGTAAATACCACGTCCCCATTCAGATGGTCCTTCATCCAATTGACATCTTTTTCACGATTTGCCGCATTCACAACCACCAGATATTTCTCCTGGCTATAACGGTATACAATCAGGTCGTCCACCACTCCGCCGTCCTCGTAGCACATTACGCTGTAGCGGACCTGACCATCATACATGTTTGTGAAATCATTGGTCAGTATGTAGTTGATATTCTTTAGTGCATCCGGCCCCTCAAACAATACCTCTCCCATATGTGACACATCGAATAATCCCGCCTGTGTCCTGACTGCCATATGCTCCTTAATGACCCCAGTCTTATACTGAACAGGCAGTGAATAACCGGCAAAGGGAACCATTTTCCCTCCGCAAGCCACATGACAATCGTAAAGCGCTGTTTTCCGTTCCATTCAGATGTCTCCTTTCATTTATCACTATTGATATCTTAACTATAACACGGTTTGTTATTTATTTCACATTTATAAATTATATGCGACCTATATATTTTATGTATAGATATTCTCTATTTTTTGTGCCATTTACACAATTACAACAAAAAAGAAACAGCACAATCACCATACTGTTTCTTTTTTTTCTATCCATTTCACTCTTTTTTTATATATTTTCCCTTATAGCTTTGCAGGTGTCATAATTTCATCCCTGGTACCTTTCAGCATCTCAATAAACGCCTTCTCGCTTCGGTTCTTTCTGTGTTCCATCTGGTACACCAAAAGGTCCTTCATCTTCCTGGGCCTGCCTGCGCTGCTTCTCTGGACCAGGCCATACCGCTCCAATGTCTGCTTTGGCATGGGGGATACCCACATATATGTATGGGGCACCATGGCCAGAAGGTCGAACTGGCTTCCCCGCTCGCACACGTAAATCCGGTCGGCCTGGCTCCCCCGGCCACCGTCCGGCGGCAGCTCCAGATATTCACCGCTGGGGAGCTGGGTATCCCCGTGGACTATTTCAATATAACCATCCAGGTCCTTCTCCGCAATGACCGGATACAATGCCAGGGGACTGTCCGCTGACAGGAGAATCTGGTAATCGAACTCCATAACCGTTTCGTGCTGAAGCCCTTTTAACTGCAGGAACATAAGGAAATAATCCTCGTATGTCATCTCATACCGTATAATCCCCAACCCATATTTGGACGACAATATATTATTAATGGCCGTAGTGGAATTACACTCCACAAAGGAAATGGACAGCTGGCTCTCATGGGGGATTGAATTTACATATTTTGTAAATGCATATGTAATATAACTGGCTCTTGGTACCGATATCCTCAGCTTTTCCTGCTTTACCGCCGTATCCTCAAACTCGCCCTTCAAGGAGGCCACATCTTTCATGATATTCTTAGCTTTTTGAATGAATGCCTGCCCCTCGCTGGTGGTAACCACTCCTTTTGAGGTCCGTTCAAAGATGACAATCCCGAATTCTTTTTCCAAGGTTCTGATTACCTTACTCAAATTGGGCTGGGCCACAAACAACTCCTTGGCCGCCTTTGAGATGGAACCATGCCGTTCCACTGCAATCACAAATTCTAAGTCTGTCAGATTCATAACTCCCTCCAATGCTTTTTACAAGCATAACACATTCCGCACCTTTTTTCCACCTGCAGCCACCTAATCCGGTTTAAATGTGACAGAATCCTTCTAGCCCTGAATGTCTCCCATTGCCATATTGCGATGCAGCAGCTTATGTTCCCTTCCCTTCAGGATATTCTCATACAAGGAAAGCACAAGGGGATTCTCATTGGATTTCTTTATCTGTGTATTGATATCAGTGTCATACAGCCCCTTTGCCCTCGCCGCCTTGGTCCTTGGACCGGCCGGAACCGGCTGACCGCCGCCCATGATGCATCCCCTTCTGCAAGCCATGACCTCCACAAAATCATACTCCGCTTCTTTGTTCCCGATACGCTTCATCAGCATGTCTGCATTTGCAAGACCACTTACAATGGCTGCCCGTATTTTCCTTCCGTTGTAATCATAAGTAATCTCTTTCAATCCCTCTTCCCCTCTTACACCACTGTACCGAATCTGGTCCATCTCTGTCCTGTCATGCCCTTCACATAACCGGCGCAAAACGGCTTCCATTACTCCGCCTGTGTTTCCGAAAATGACACCTGCCCCGGATCCAATCCCGAAGGGCATGTCCGAAGATTCAATGTCTATGTTTTCAAATCTGATGCCCGACTTTCTAATCATCGTAACCAGTTCTGTAGTGGTCAGCACATAGTCCACGTCTGCCTTTCCGTTTGTCTTGGATTCCTCCTGCAGTATTTCTGCCTTTTTTGCTGTACACGGCATAATGGATACTGACAGTAGTTTCTTTCCACCACTTTTCTGGGGATTCCTGTAATACTCCTGTATGACCGCACCGAACATCTGCTGGGGTGACCTGCAAGTGGACAGATTTTGTTTGAACTCAGGATACCGGTTTTCACAAAAGCTTACCCATGCCGGACAACAGGAAGTAAAGAGTGGAAGGTTTTTTCCCGAAACCAACCGTTCCAGAAATTCTTTGGATTCCTCAATTACTGTCAGATCCGCACCATAGGCCGTATCAAACACCTCATCAAATCCCATACGATGGAGCACATTTACAATCTTCCCCATCACGTTCTCTCCCCGCGCCATACCAAAAAAGTCTCCTACTGCCACCCTTACCGCTGGAGCCACCTGAGCCACCACCTTTGTATTTGGGTCAGCCAATGCCTCCCATATGACTTCAATATTAGTATTGATGCTGATTGCGCCTGTGGGACAGACTGCCCTGCATTGTCCGCAATTCACACAATCCGTCTCTGCAATGTTTTTGTTAAAGGCAGGTGTCACCAGGGCTTCCGTTCCCCGATAGGCAAAATCGATTGCATTGACGGACTGTACATTGTCGCACATGCGGACGCAGTCGCCGCAGAGTATGCATTTATTTGGGTCTCTCACAATAGCCGGAGAACTCATATCGATGGGATACTGCGTTTTTGTATTTTCATAACCTACATGAGTCACTCCCATACGGTGGGCCAATTCCTGCAAATGGCATTCCCCGCTCTTGATACAGGTGGTGCAATCCCTGCAATGAGCTGCAAGTAATAGCTCCAGTATCATCTTCCGGTATTTCATGAGACGCGGCGTATTGGTATAAATGACCATTCCATCCCTTGGAGGTTCGGAACATGATGCAAATGTCTTCCCTCGTTCATTCTCCACCGTACACAGCCTGCAGGCTCCATAAATGGATAACTCCGAATGATAACACAGCGTTGGAATATCAATATCTGCCTTTCGAATCACAGATAAAACATTGGGTTCATCCGTAAATTCAACCCGTATTCTGTCTATTGTCATAAATCCCATAATTTTTTCTGCCCCCCTATGCTCTATGATTGGATATGAACTGCACCAAATGGGCATGCCTCCGCACAGGCCCCGCACTTAATGCACTGCTGCTGCCGGATTGTAAATACATGCTTTAACTCTCCTGCAATCGCCCCTGCCGGACATCCCTTTGCGCATTTAGAACATCCCCTGCATGTTTCCTCATCAATTATATACGTCTTCATGCTCTGACAGACTCCTGCCCTGCACTTTTTCTCATTAATATGTTCCAAATACTCTTTCCGGAATGCTTTTATGGTACTGATAACAGGAAGAGGAGCACTCTTTCCAAGTCCACACAACGCAGTGTTGGATATCATATCCGCCAGTTGTTCCAACCGTTCAATATCATCTGGCTCCCCTTTCCCTTCCACAATTCGTTCAAGTATCTCCAGCATCCGCTTTGTTCCTTCCCGGCACGGTACACATTTGCCGCAGCTTTCCCTTTGGGTAAAATTCATGAAAAATCTTGCCACTTCCACCATACAAGTATTCTTATCCATGACCACCAAACCACCGGATCCTATAATTACATTGAATTTCTGGACAGAATCAAAATCCAGGGGTTCATCTAAATGTTCTTCCGTAAGACACCCACCTGACGGTCCGCCAATCTGTACTGCCTTGAATTCACTTCCCTCTTTCAGCCCTCCGCAGATATCATAAATGATTGTCCGCAGGGTCGTCCCCATAGGGACCTCCACCAGGCCCGTGTTCTCAATACATCCAGTGACAGAAAAAGTCTTTGTTCCGGTGCTGTTTCCTGTGCCTATAGTGCGAAACCATTTCCCTCCGTTGACAATAATGCCCGGCAGATTAGCGTACGTCTCCACGTTATTGAGCACGGTAGGCTTTCCCCACAGACCCTGGTCCACCGTCCTGGGCGGCTTAACCCTGGGCATACCTCTGTGCCCTTCAATAGATGCGGTCAGGGCGCTGCCTTCCCCGCATACAAACGCGCCTGCCCCTCTGTTGATGTGCAGATGGAATGAAAAACCAGTGCCTAAAATGGAATCTCCAAGCAGTCCTCTTTCCTCCATCTGCCCTATGGCCTGCCTCAATCTTGCCACGGACAATGGGTACTCAGCACGTACATAGATGAAGCCTTCCGATGCACCAACTGCATATCCTGCCAGCATCATGCCTTCGATAAGGCGACAGGGGTCTCCCTCCATAACGCTTCCGTCCATGAAGGCTCCCGGATCCCCTTCATCGCCATTGCACACAATATACTTAAGGGGCTCCTCTTTGTGGGCAGCCACTTGTCTCCATTTCCGGCCTGCTGGAAATCCGCCGCCGCCGCGTCCCCGAAGCCCTGAAAACTCTACTTCTGCAATCACAGCTTCCGGCGTCATGGCAAACAATGCTTTTTTCAACGCGCTAAATCCGCCTGCAGCCATATACTCCTCCACGGATTCTGCATCAATATTTCCGCATTGTTCCAGCACGATTCTGGTCTGACGGGCAAAATATGGGATTTCATCCACTGCTCCGTAAGAAATCCCCTCTTTTTTGTAGAACAGGCGCTCTACAGGTATTCCCTGTTTTACCGTTTTCTCAACAATTTCCTCACAGTCCTCAGGCTGCACTTTAACATACTGACAGTGCTGCGGCTCTATCCTCACAAGGGGACCTAATTCACAGAAACCCTGGCCCCCGCTTTTCACGATACCGATATGAGGAACGTCCTTTTCCAGCTCCACGCGTATGCCCTCGTCCTCTTTGCACAGTTCCCGCAGTTGACTATACACATCCAGAGAACCAGTGGCAACACAGCCGGTTCCTGCGCACACCAGAATCCTGCAAGTATACCCATCCTTTCTGTCCCTGCACTGTCTCTGCAGCATTTCTAATTGTGTTCTGTCCTCAACCCGCATCTGGCTCCCCCCGTTTGATTTCTTCCAGCAGCTTCTTCATTTTCTCAGGTGACATTTTAGGATAAACCTTCTCATTTACGGTGATCGCTGGAGCCAGACCGCAGGCTCCCAGACAAGAAACGGTCTCCACCGTAAAAAGTGCATCCTCCGTGGTATGCTTTTTCGCATTTAGTTTTAACGTCTTATATAGATAATCCAAGATAGGCATTGACTTTCTTACATGACAGGCTGTGCCATCACATATTTTGATAATGTATTTCCCTTTCTCCTCAAATGAAAAATTTTCATAAAAACTGGCTACACTGTAAGCTTTTGCCTCTGTTATGCCAATCTCTTTCGCCACATATGTCAGCAGTTCCGGGGGCAGATACCGGTATTCCTCCTGAATGTCCTGAATGATTGGTATCAGCGACCGCTCCTCCCGCGTATGCATCTCAATGATTTCATCCGCCTTTTTGTAAAATGATTCCCCTAACATGTACTACCTCCTTTTGTGAATATTGCTATTTTTTTATGTTTGTCCATGATATCTTTTGTTATATTTTAACATTATATCTTTTTTTATTCACATCTAAAACCCATATAACGGTATATGTTTTTCTATATGCAGGAGAAATCATAAATGGCACCTAAACTACCTAAGCATAATAAACAACTTTGATAGAATAAATGCCACATCCAAGTCTATTCCAGCACCGTGGGAAGGACCAGTTAAATATTGTAACAGGACCTGTCAGCATACCTTTAACCGGTTTTTCTGTCAGACTCTGAGTATATACAGTGTATTCTACTGTCATGGGCCGGCTTCTGGATACATCTCCCAGACAATAGAAGGCTTTATAAATCATGTCCCCTAGGACTGTACCCATGCTTTTCCGCGAACAGGAATTCATCCAGACACTCACCAAAATATTCCACCATGTCATTGCGCTCATATTTCCCATGTACCAGTATATCCAGGCCGATTTCTTCCTGAAGCCGGACACATTCTTCAATCTTTTTCCGTATAAATTTTTATATAATCACTGAAAGCGCCTGCTCAGATATAAAATCCCAGCGGCGCTCCCCATGTTCTCAACAGGGATGCGGGCAGCATCCCCAAATCGCAGTTATATTGCAAAATAGAAAAATAACAGCATTACAGGAAATCTTTGCATCTAACCAGCAGATCAATCTTTTTCCATTGAGTATCCTCATCAATACAATTGCCCTCCTCAACAGAAGCAAATCCGCACTGTGGTGACAAGGCGATATTGGCGCCCACAACTTCTTTCGCCTTCATGTATCTTCGTTTAATCTCATCGTAGCTTTCCAATACGGGGTTTTTGGTTGAAATAAGTCCTGCAACAAAGGTTGCTCCAGTCCCTTTTAATATGGACCAGGGTTCAAAGGAACCCGAACGTTCATCGTCATATTCCACAAAGAATCCGTCATAAGGAATCTGGCTGATAATCGGTGCCACGGAATCATAAAAACCGGAAAAAAGTGGATTCCCTTTAAAATTACCCTTACAGAAATGTGTTGCAATCACCATATCCGCCGGCCTGTCTTCCAAAGCCCTGGTGGAAACACGCTTGAACCACTCCAGCACTTCTGATTTTTTATATCCAAGGGATTCAACCTTCTTCAAAAATTTTTCATCAATCATGTAGGTCCAGGAAGTATCGTCAATCTGAAGGTACCTGCATCCATGTTCATACAAATCTTTTATGGCATCCTGATATGCAAGAGCGATGTCTTCAATCAATGCATTTATATTGCTGCCGTAATATGGTACCTCTTTAATCCCCATCTGAAGATAATTATCTACCAGCATCATATTGGGACCGGAAATACATTTTTTTGCTGTCACACCCGGATATTTTTCAGCCTCGCAGAGAAGAAAATCAAACGCCTCAATCTCCGGATGCACACGTTCCTGACTATAAGAAATTTTTCCGGTAATATATCCAAGTTCTATATGATTCACCACACCGTTGCGTTCCTTGTCCAAATGCTTTGTGGTAAAACCGTCAAATTCCTTAAGCCAGTCCAGATGCCACCACCTTCGTCTGAATTCACCATCTGTCACAAATTCAAGGCCATGGGAAACCTCCGTCGAAACCAGTTCTCTAATAGCCTCATCTTCAATTTTTCTCAACTCTTCCAAGGACAGATTGCCGTCTGCATATTTTTGTCTCGCCTTCTTAATCTTCCCAGGTCTTAAAAATGACCCCACAATATCGTATTTAATATTTAACATCTCATACCTCCATACTTTATTATAAATTCAATATTATATTCTATCTGCCAGTCAGCCCACTTTGTGACATCTCACCCAATGACCTTCTTGGATTTCTTTCATCTCCGGCGTCCTGCTCCGGCATACATCCACACAGTCCGGGCATAGTTCCTCATAGGGGCATCCACCAACAGTTCCTCCGTAACCGGATTTCTCCGGAATGTATTCTGAGTACTTGGCCCCGCATGCTTTAAATAGCCTTTTTGTATATGGATGACAGAGCGTACTAAACATATCAATATGTTCAATATCTTCCACAATCCATCCGCCATACATAACAGAAAGGCTGTCCGAAAGATAATAAATTGCTTCCAAATCATGGGAAACCAGTACCTGGGTAAGTCCATTTTCCCTTCCGAGCATTTCCAGCAGTTTCATGATTTGTGCCTGCACTGATACATCCAGGCTGCTTAAAGGCTCATCTAGCAAAAGAATCTTCGGCTCCGCAGCCAGCGCTCTTGCAATGCAGATCCGCTGAAGCTGTCCTCCGCTGAACTGGGCCGGATATTTTAAAAGGTCCGCAGCGGACAGACCAACCTGTTTTATGAGTGCGGCTGTCTGCTGTCTGCGCTCCACCTTGTTCATATGGGTAAAATTTCTAAGTGGTTCGCCAATAATCTCTTCGGCCGTTGCATACTGATTCACTGCATTCATACTGTTCTGAAATATCATCTGTATTTCATTCCGCTTCCTTTTCATCTGCAATGCTACAGGCTCCCCCTTGTAAAGAATCTGTCCGCTGCTCGGCGTTTCCATCCCGGCAAGCATACGCATTAAGGTACTTTTACCGCAACCGCTTTCCCCCACAATCCCGTGGCACTCTCCTGTATGAATCTTAAGTGACAGGTTATTAACAGCATACACTTGTCCTTTTCCTGCACATCGGTATCTGCGGCTTATCATATCAGCTTCCAGCATGGTATGCTTATGTATCATCCTCATCCCTCCCCGGCCCGAAAACAACGAACCTGATGATTCACCGGACCATGTTTTAAAAGTTTTGGACACGATTGCCTGCATAATTTCAGAGCATCTTTACACCGGTCAGCGAAAGGACATCCTGGGACTTTTTCTTTGATTCCCGGCGGATATCCCTCCATAACCCGGACTGCTTCTTTTGAAAATACGGGCCTTGAGGCCAAAAGCCCTTTCGTATAAGGGTGCAAAGGATTTTCCAGCACCTCTGATACCGGGCCCTGCTCTATCACATACCCCGCATACATGACACAAAGATCATCTGAGATACTCTGGATTACCCTTAAATCATGGGATACCATAAGTACCGTCAGCCCCTGCTCCCTTTTCAGCTCTCCCAACAAGCCTAAAATTTCCCATTGAGTGGTGATATCCAATCACCGTCGACTATGATTAACTTCACTGCATCCGGTTCGCACTTCTGGAGTTCTTTCTCCAAGTCTTCCATATCGTTGTGCTTATACTTCAGTTGCGTGGCAAAGGAGAGGCGGCGGCCGTCTACGATGGAAGCGTGGTCGCGGTCATCGCAGATGATATAATCTCCACGACCTACCACTGCCGGGATAATGCCTTCGTTCACTGTAAATCCGGTAGAGAAGCAGAGAGCTTCATCTTTTCCTACAAATTCTGCCAATTCCTTTTCCAGTTCTACATGTATATCGAGAGTACCGTTCAGGAAACGCGATCCGGCACAACCTGTACCGTATTTTTCTGTGGCAGCTATTGAGGCGTCAATAATTCTTTGGTCGTAAGTCAGCCCCATGTATGCATTTGAGCCAAACATCAGGACTTTCTTGCCATCCATCATTACCTCAGTATCCTGATGGCTGTTTATTGTGCGAAAATAAGGGTAAACCCCCTTTGCCATGAACTGTTGCGGCAAATCATATTTCGCAAATTTGTCTTGTAGTAAACCCATGAAATATCTTTTATATAATGAATATTTAAATCTCTTAAATACAAATCCTAAAAACAGGGGGCAAAGATAGCAAAATATGTCGGTATATGCTCTATTTACTCTAAAAAAACTGCTGCAACTCATTTTAAAAAGCTCTGCGTGGTTAATTTTTCAGATAATTATATTACTTTTGCCAGTTCTAAAATCTGCAAAGCAACAATCCTTGCATGGACGAGAATAAGAAGAAAATAGCATTTATAATAAACCCCATATCCGGCACTCAAGGCAAAGAGCAGATCTTGAAATGGCTCAATGAAAGGCTGGATAAGGAGAGGTATGTACAAGAGGTTATCTACACCGAACGGGCAGGCCATGCTGTTGACATAGCTGCGCAAAAAGCCAAAGAAGGCATATATGCAGTGGTTGCTGTCGGTGGAGACGGCACTATCAATGAAATAGCGCGTTCGCTGGTACATACAGGAACGGCATTGGGCATTATCCCCTGCGGATCGGGCAACGGACTGGCACGCCATCTTCAAATTCCGATGGAGCCGAAGAAGGCCATCGACATCATCAACGACGGCTTGATAGATATCATTGATTACGGGAAAATCAATGACGTACCGTTCTTCTGTACCTGTGGGGTAGGCTTCGATGCGTTCGTGAGCCTGAAATTCTCCAAAGCGGGTAGGAGAGGTCCGCTTACTTACCTGGAAAAGACATTGCTCGAAAGCCTGAAATACCGCCCCGAAACCTACGAACTGGAAATGGACGGCAGCACTTCGCGCTACAAAGCCTTCCTTATAGCCTGCGGAAACGCTTCGCAATACGGAAACAACGCATACAT
>OGZX01003070.1_pt1 | contig 12108 bp, 6 predicted proteins | sample 1576881 | NCBI WGS metagenome assembly OGZX01 (sample SAMEA3541542, study PRJEB24748) | human gut metagenome | biome: human gut; feature: human-associated habitat; material: faeces | place: China | collected 2012
CCAGATTCTGGTGGCTCCGTTGCTCGAATCGGGTATCACCAGCCGTACCGTTTATCTGCCCCAGGGCAAATGGATCGACTATCAGACAGCAAAAGTATATGAAGGCGGATGGCACACCATCGAAGCCGGTAGCCTGCCCATCGTTATGTTGGTGCGCGACGGTTCGGTACTGCCTCACATGAAGTTAGCACAGTCTACTGCCGAAATGGATTGGAGCAAAATCAGCCTGAAAGTATATAGCGCCGACAAGAAACAAGCGGAAGGTATCATCTGCTTGCCGACAGACAACCGCATTCAGAAAGTAACGGTGGATTGCAAGGGCAAGCCGCAACTGCTGAACAAGGTTGAGGGCACTACTTTGAGCTTATAACCAATAGTCAATAATCAATAATTAATTCACCCCCGGCGGGGGTGGACAGGGGCTTCCTGGCTTCTCCCGCAGGGATTTTGTTAAACCTATGTATTCGATATTTATGAAAAATGTGATGAAGTATTTGGGCATGATGTCAATGTCATTGGCATTTGCCGGTCCTCTCTTCGCGACAAGCGTGCAGCCCTTTGCAAGTGTTGCCGCTGTACAACAGAGTGTAATCACCGTAAAAGGACAAGTGGTGGACGAAAAAGGAGAAACTATCATTGGTGCCAATGTCATTGTAGAAGGTACTACCAATGGTATGATTACCGACATGGATGGTAACTTCTCGTTGCAGTGCGCTGTCGGTTCCAACTTGAAGATAAGCTACATCGGTTATCTGCCACGTACTGTTAAGGTAACCGGAGATACAGGTATCTTGAAGATTGTTTTGAAGGAAGATGCTGAAACACTGGATGAAGTGGTGGTAGTAGGTTATGGTACAATGAAGAAATCCGACTTGACCGGTTCCGTAGCTTCCGTAAATGCAGAAGAAATGATGAAGCGTAACCCGGTGAACCTGGGGCAAGGATTGCAGGGTGCTGCTGCCGGTGTATCTGTTATCAGAAGTTCCGGTGACCCTGAGGGTGGCTTCTCCATCCGTATCCGTGGTGTAGCTACGGTGAACGGTTCCGCCGATCCGCTGTATGTAGTGGATGGTGTGCAGGTAGGTACTTCCATCGACTTCCTTAATCCGAACGATGTGGAATCTATCGAAATCCTGAAGGATGCTTCTGCAACAGCTATCTACGGTACCCGTGGTGCCAATGGTGTGATCATGATTACCACCAAGAATGCCAATAAAGGAAAATCGGTGCTGAACTTCTCAGCCAACTACGGAATTCAATTCAATGCCAACAAGATAGATGTGGCTGATGCCGAATTGTTCGCACAAGGTGTACGTACGGCAGTGAAGAACGATAATACTGCAATGACCAATCTGGCATACGGCGAGGAGTACATCGGCAAGTTGAATAACATCGACTGGCAGGATGAAATGTCCCGCGTGGCTCTGCAACAGAACTATAACCTGTCTGTATCCGGTGGTAGCGAGGCTACTCAGGCAAGTTTGTCAGTGGGATACCTGAACAACCAAGGTATTATCATCAACTCAAACTTCAACCGCTTGACGGCACGTGCCAACATTACGCACAAAGTGAAAGACTTTATCCACGTAGGGTTGAACATCGCTTATTCACACTCTCAAAAGCACGGTGGCGGTAACCTGAGAACTTATGCAACGGCTATCCCTACCATGGACTATGTGGAAGACGGCAAGTTCTACTCTATGCCGATCGTATTGCCTGACGGAACATGGGGACACTATAAGAAAGAAGGTAACGGTGACGTCAATAAGGGAGCCGATAACCTGGTGGCAGCAGCAAAGACTGCTGACGGCATGACTTACTGGAACCGCTTGGTGACAAGTGCTTTCCTGCAATTGGACTTGTACAAAGGCTTGACCTTCAAAACCATTGCAAATTACAACTTCTCAGGAAAAGATTATAACGGCTATACTCCATACAATGGCCGTACCTTCGGTAGCCAGGACAGAAAAGATTCATTCTCAATGAATCAGAACTCTTATAACGATTTGGGCTTGGAAACTTTCTTGAACTATGACTGGTCTAACATTCATCATCGCGTGAGTGCAATGGCAGGTTTCTCTATAAGCGACTCTTTCAGCTCATGGATGAACACCAGAGCCAGTGATTTCCCCGCAGATAACATCCGCCGCATCTCATTGACCAACGACCCGGCTACTAAAGAGACGGATGGCGGTTTGAACTTGAAGAGCAGATATTTGTCTTACTTCGGACGTCTGACGTATTCGTTCAATGACCGTTACATCGTGACTGCAACTGTTCGTCGCGACGGTTCTTCCAACTTCGGATCCGGCAATCGTTATGGTACGTTCCCGTCAGCATCTCTGGCATGGCGCGCATCGGAAGAAGATTTCATCAAGAATCTGAATATTTTCAGTAACCTGAAAGTACGTGCAGGTTGGGGACAAACGGGTAATGCCGGTAATGCAACCAACTTATCTGTAAACCAGCTTTCTTCGGCTCATGCCATGTATTATTTCTATCAGGGCGGCCAGGTAATGAATGCTCCGGGTGTGGCACAACAAAAGGAAATTGATACGAATCTGAAATGGGAGACGAATGAACAGACCAACGTCGGCCTTGACTTTGCTTTCATGAACAACGAACTGTCATTCTCGGTAGACTACTTTGTCCGTGATGCCAAGAACCTGTTGCTCTATCGCCGTCTCCGTCCTTCTACTGGTTTCATCAATGTATATACCAATGCCGGACATATCCGCAATTCAGGTTTTGAATTTACCGCAGCCTGGAACAAGAGCCTGGGACGTGACTGGAACGTAGGTGTCAAGTTCAACGGAGCTACCTTGAAGAATGAGGCTATCGAAGTAGGTGATGATATTTTCGCTAAATCGAACTCTACTCAGGATGGTGACAAATGGGATAACCACTCCATCACAAGAAACGGATATGCAGTAGGTTCCTACTACGGCTATAAGGTTGCCGGTATCTTCCAGAACCAGGCGGAGATTGATGCTTTGGACAGCAAGTCTCCGACAGGAATGTACCAGGAAGAAACCACTCAGCCGGGTGACTACAAGTTTGTAGACCTTAACGGTGACGGACAGATAACAGATGCCGACCGTACGGTTATCGGTAACGGATATCCTAAGTTTACTTACGGATTGAACTTATCCGCTTCTTACAAGAACTTCGACTTCTCCATGAATCTTTATGGTGTGGCAGGTATGGATATCCTTTCTTATTCTTCTGCCCGTCTTACTTCTATCTATGCTCCCGACGGGGGTTACCAGAATGTACTGTCCGAGTATCTGAACAATGCCTGGTCTCCTACGAATACGAATACCAAGTATGCCCGTATCACAAAGACCGACTATAACCGCAATATGCGTGTATCGGATGCATTCATCCACAAAGGAGATTATCTGAAGATTTCTAATATCCAGGTGGGATATACTTTCCCGAAGAATATCTTGAGACCGGTGAAGATGGAGAATGCCCGTGTTTTTGCCAGCGTTGATAATGTATGTACTATCTCTCCTTATAATAAGTACGGTGATCCGGAAATCGGTGATTCCAATGTATTGTTCTCCGGTTTCGACGGTGGACGCTACCCGTTCCCGATGTCTGTTACCTTTGGTTTGAGTGTGCAATTCTAATACTAACTGATTAAAAATACGATTATGAAAAAATATATCTATCTATTGTTGGCAGGTGCTTTTACCTTGGGCACTACAACATCTTGTGATGATTATCTGGAAGTGGATCAATACGAAATACTTCCGTCCGACTATATGTTCAAGACAGAGGCGAATGTCATTACCGGACTGAACGGTATCTATGATACATTCTACACCGACCAGGAAACCGGTTTGGGTGATGACCAGGTATGGGGTTTCAAACCGCATGTCTTTGCAGCAAACCATCCGACGATGGACTGCCAGGCTTCCGGTTGGGATGCAGAATGGCAGCGTCATGCCTGGAGACCCGATAAGGAATCGTTGGAATCGGCCTGGCGTATGAGCTATCGTGCCATCGACCGTGCCAACCGTTTCCTGGAAGGCTTGGCTACAGCAGATCCATCCATCTTTGCCGACAGCAAGTCGCAAGCTGTCTACGAAGCTGAGGCCCGTGCTATACGTGCTTATAATTATCTGTATCTGACGAAGCTGTACGGTCGTGTGCCTATGCTGGTTCCGGGCGAAACTTATTCTTCCAGTCCCAGCAAACCGCGTCCCGAGTCTTTGGATGAAAATTATGCTGCTATCGAGCAAGATATGGTTTACGCCAGAGACATACTGGACTGGGAACCGCTGAACGGTCAGTACGGCCGTGTTACGAAGGGGTTCTGCAAGGCTTATCTGGCCGAACTCTATATGCAGAAGAAGGATTATAATTCCGCTAAGGCAGAATTGAAGAGCATTATAGAAGAAGGTCCTTATAAACTGGAATCTTGCTACGGCAATCTGCACAATATGGATACCCACTGGACGAAAGAGTCTATCTTCGAGATCATGTACCATAAGCAAGACTATATGGGATGGGGTGCCAACTCTTCTTCCGATGCTATGATCTGGTTTGGTTTCATGTGTGCGGCTCCCGAATGGGGCGGCTGGGGCTCTATGTGTCTTTCTTGGGAATTGGTTAAGTCCTTCGAACCGGGTGACAAGAGACGCCAGTACTCCATCGTAGCCAAAGGTGATACCAATCCGTTCACCGGTCAGACGGTGGGTGTGACTCCCAGTTTTGACGGTCTGTTCCAGGGTTCCGAGAATATGCCTACCGTTTACTCTTTGAAGTACTGGAGATGCAAACCGGGTGATAACAACCAGGTTTATAATCCTATCTCTTTGACCTTGAAGCGCCTGGCAGGTGTAATGCTGGACTATGCAGAATGCTGTTTTGAAACAGGTGATGCCGCTACGGGTTGGGAAATGATCCGCCAGATACGTAACCGTGCTTGGGGTAACCTGGAACCGGGAGAAACTGTGGCTTACTTCCCGAAAGATTGGCTGAATACCGAAATCGTAGAAGTGCCCGATGCTCAGACATACTACGCCCAGTATAAGGCAAAGAAAGGTTATACTTCTGACTTATGGAAAGTGGCTGTAATTATGGAGAGACGTTATGAACTCAATGCAGAGTTCTCGCTCTATCATGACCTTTGCCGCATGGGAATGTGTGAGGAATGGTTCAAATGCGAGTATCCTAAGACTGCCGCCAACTCCACTCCGGAGGAATGCTTGAAGACAGGCGACTCTTTCAGATACTTTGAACACCAGGCATATCAGGAACTCTTCCCGATTCCTACCAATGAAATTTTGAGTAACTCAGCGATCGGCCCGGAAGACCAGAACCCGGGTTATTGATGAATTTTGGTTTTAACAGCTCATATTGTGGAAACACAATATGGGCTTTATTTACACGAATATGAAGAAAGTTATTTATCTGTTTGCTTTATTTGTTGGCTTGAATTTGTGCGGATGCAAATCCAAACAAGTAAATTTGCCATCGACATTATCTTCTGAGATTGTCTCCGACGTCCGGAATAATGTTTTGCCGTTCTGGATGAATTACGCAGTTGCCGTTGACGGAGGATTCTATGGAACAGTATTACGGGATGGTACTCCGGTGGAGGATGCTCCGCGTGGAGGGGTGTTGAACTCCCGGATTCTGTGGAGTTTCTCGGCTGCATACCGTACTTTTCAGGATAAGGCTTATTTGGAACTGGCTAATAAATCGCAGCGCTATTTTATAGATACCTTTATAGATAAGGAGAAAGGTGGAGTATATTGGTTGGTGAATCCCAACGGCGAGGTGCTGAATGCCTCTAAATATACCTATGCCATGACTTATGGTATTTATGGGCTGACAGAGCACTATTTGGCAACAGGTAATGACGAGAGCTTGCAAACCGCAATCAGTTTGTACAGAACACTGGAAGAGAAAGGACGCGACCCGCAGAACGACGGTTATGTGGAATCATTCACAGGAGATTGGGAATTGCTGGATATGTATGACAACAACGCTCCCAAGACAATGAATGCCCACCTGCATGTACTGGAGGCTTATACCCTTCTGTATCAGTGCTGGAAAGACGACGGGTTGAGAAAGCGGTTGGAGTTCTGCGTCGATTTGTTTATGAACCGGATGTACGACCCGGCAAGAAAGCATTTCAACCTCTTCTTCGATAATGAGTGGAACAGCCTGGTTGAGATGGACTCTTACGGACATGACGTAGAAGCCGGATGGTTACTGTGCGTCGCCGCCCATGTGTTGGGAGACGAAGGCCTGATTCAGAAAACGAATCAGCTGGCACTGGATGTAACGAAAACCTGCCTGGCCGAAGGTACTAACAAAGAATTGGGCTGCATGATGTACGAGAAGGTGGGAGATAAGGAAAGCAAGCGTTGTTCCTGGTGGGGACAGATCGAAACCATGATAGCTTGCGCCAATGCCTGGCAAATCAGCGGGGATGAAGCCTACCTGCGTGCAGCCGATACTGTCTGGAACTTTGTAAAAGGGAACATGATAGACACAGAATATGGCGAATGGTATAGCGATTGCTTCGACGGGAAACCCAGCAAGGATGCTCCTAAAGTGAGCATGTGGCGTTGCCCGTATCATACGGTTCGTTTAGGAGTAGAAATGTATAATCGTTTAAAATAATAGTTATGAAGAAATTAATGATGTGTGCAGCATCACTGATGCTTTGTTCCGCTTTGGGAGCCCAGGATTTCAAGATAAACTCTGCCGGGTACTTCGAAGATCATGGAGCCAATGTGATGGTGTTCAGTGATGTTTACCCCGAGGGGCACCAGGGCGGTGTGACTTTGGTCTTGAATGGAGACCGCAGGGCTGCTGCCGGTGACGTGCGTTTTGAAATATCGCAGGGACAGTGGCAGGGACTGCCTAAGATGCGCAGCCGTGTAGTGGACAAAGCCAACAACGAAATCCGCGTTACGCTGAGTTATCCCGATTCCACCAAGCATATGGCGGGCTTTAACCCCATGATTTATCCCGATTTTGCTTTCAGCTACACTATCAAGGTGAAAGGCGAGAAAGACTACCTGGTGCTGACCGTTGATCTGGATCAGCCGGTTCCCGAACGTTTTGCCGATAAGCTGGGCTTCAACCTGGAGCTGGTACCTTCCACTCTCCTGGGCAAGCCCTGGATTATGGATGATAAGACAGGCGTTTTCCCCCATCAGGTAATGGGTCCCACAATGAAGCAGACTTCCAATATGGAGCATATCGGGAACTTCAATCCTAAAGGCAAGGCCGACCTGGATCAGTTGTTGCTCGACAGAAAGACTTATAACCCGATGATTGCCGATGATATTGTGGCTGCTCCTTTTGCCACCGGAAAGAAGTTTGTACTCAATCCGCAGGATGACTTGGCAAAGATTACGATAGAGAGCGAGAAGGGCGACCTGAAACTGTATGATGGGCGTATGAACCACAATAACGGTTGGTTTGTACTGCGTTCAGAGTTCCCCGCAGGGACAAAGTCCGGTGCTGTGAAGTGGATTATCCGCCCCACAGTGAGCAAAGACTGGCAATATGCCCCGGTAGTACAGACCTCGCAGGTAGGCTACCATCCCGGACAGAAGAAAGTAGCCGTTATCGAACTGGACAAGCGCGACAAGAACTTCAAGCAGCCTGCCCTCTACCGCATTGCCGCCGATGGCCGTAAGCTGGTGAAGCAACAGGCAGCCAAGGAGTGGGGCGACTTTATGCGCTACCATTATTTGCAGTTCGACTTCTCGGAAGTAAGGGAAGACGGACTCTACCAGGTGATGTACGGTGATGCCGCTTCTCCGGTATTCCGCATTGCACAGGACGTTTGGAACACAGGCGTTTGGCAGGCGGAGATAGAATCCCTGCCGATACAGATGTGTCACATGCGTGTGAACGAGAAGTACCGCGTATGGCATGACTTCTGCCACCACGACGATGCCCGTATGGCCAAAACAAACATTAATCATATAGACGGATACGAACAAGGCCCCTCTACGCTGTGCAAGTACCAGCCGGGCGATATTGTTCCGGGCTTGAACATCGGTGGTTGGCACGATGCCGGCGACTATGACCTGCGTGTGGAGTCACAGGCAGGTGAAGCCTACATCCTTGCCATGGCTTGCGAGAACTTCGGTGCCTACTGGGACGAGACTTCCATCGACTTTGACAAGCAGATTGTGGAACTGCATCAGCCGGACGGCAAGAACGACTTCCTGCAGCAGGTAGAAAACGGTGCAATAACCATCGTTGCCGGTTGGAAGGCCTTGGGACGCCTTTACAGAGGTATCCTCTGCCCCACCGTACGCCAGTATGCCCATCTGGGTGACGCATCGGCACACACCGACCACATCAGCGGAACGGACGACGACCGTTGGGTATTTACCGAAGACAATCCGGGACGCGAACTGCAGGTAGCCGCCCAGTTGGCAGGCATCTCACGCGTGCTGAAAGGACACAATGATGCATTGGCAGCGGACTGCCTCGAAATAGCCCGTGAACTATTCAAGACTACCCGTAGCGATAACAACAGACTGATGTCCGGCAGAATATACGCAGCCGTAGAGCTTTACCTCACCACCAAAGAGGCACAGTATCGCGACTTCGTCTTGAAGCAACAAGATTATATCTGCAAGAATATCTTCCAGACGGGCTGGTATATCGGCCGCTTCGACCAGGCTGTGGGCAATGCCCGTTTCAGCAAGGCTATCCGCGCCGCATTGCCCGCCTTGCAGGCTATGTATAAGGAATATAGCGAAAAGACTCCGTACGGCGTACCTCACGATAGAGGAAACCGCAGCTCCGGTTCTTGGGAACCGCAGCACCTGGGCTACAACTACTGCTACCTCAATGCCTCTTATCCCGACTTGTTCGAGCCGGAGTATATCTTCAACTCCATGCAATACCTGCTGGGTATGCACCCGGGACGCAACCAAGCGGCTTTCGTTACCGGTATAGGTGCCGAAACGATGAAGGCTGCATACGGCACGAACCGTGCAGACTGGTCGTACATTCCGGGTGGAGTGTCTCCGGGTACCAACCTGATTCGCCCCGACCTTCCGGAACTGCTCAACTTCCCCTTCTTGTGGCAAGAGGGTGAGTACTGCCTGGGCGGACATGCTACCTGGTTTATGTATATGACGCTGGCGTCTCAAAAAATACTGAACGGCAATGAATAATAGAAACAGGTTAATAGATAGATTTTTGATTCTAAGTGTTTTGCTCTGCATGGTCTGCAATACGGCCGTGCAGGCAAAGGCTTACAAGAGCTTCAAAGTTTCCATCTACGTCCGCGCTTACGAGGTGGACAAGATGAAGGACATACATTGGTTGGATTCCACCTGGACTGCGATTTCGCAGCAACTGGACGTGGATAAGATATATCTGGAAACCCACCGCGACTTGCTGATAGTGGATGATGCCACCCTGGAACAAGCCAAGAAGTACTTCCATGACCGAGGCATAGAAACCGCGGGCGGCATTACGTACACCATTGACGAATCGAACAGCTTCGAGACGTTCTGCTACTCCGATCCCGAACACCGCAAGACGGTGCAGAAGATTGCCGAGCACACGGCAAAGCACTTCGATGAATTCATCCTGGACGACTTCTTCTTTACCAGTTGCAAGTCAGAGGTGGAGATAAAGGCAAAAGGCGCACAAAGTTGGACGGATTACCGCCTGAAGCTGATGACCGAAGCCGGACGCAACCTGGTGCTGAAGCCTGCCAAGAAGGTGAACCCCAAGGTGAAAGTAATCATCAAGTACCCCAACTGGTATGACCACTTCCAGGGTTTGGGCTTCAACCTTGAAGAAGGTCCGCAGCTTTTTGACGGCGTATGGACGGGAACCGAAACAAGAGATCCGGGTGGAAACCAACACCTGCAGAATTACTTGAGCTATAACGTCATCCGCTACTTCGACAACCTGCGTCCCGGTTACAACGGCGGTGGCTGGGTAGACTCGGGCGGACTGAACATGGGCATGGACCGCTATGCCGAACAGCTCCACCTGACGATGCTGAGCAAGACTCCCGAGATTGTTCTCTTCGCTTATCACCAACTCTTGGGCGTGAAGCTTTCCCCCCGTTTCCGTACTCCCTGGCAGGGCATGGGTACCAGCTTCAATTACGATGAAATGACTGCACCTATCCACTTGAAGGACGGAACAACGGTTGAACCCACCACGATGGCACGCATTGCCGACGTAGTATTGAAGCAGACCGACCAGCTGATATACAAGCTGGGCAACCCGGTAGGCATAAAGTCTTATAAGCCTTTCCACTCTACGGGCGACGACTTCCTGCAGAATTACCTGGGTATGATAGGTTTGCCGATGGATATGCAACCCACCTTCCCCGAAAACGAGCAAGTGGTGCTTCTCACGGCACAAGCTGCCAAAGACCCGGCAATTGCCGATAAGATAAAGAAGCAGTTGCAGAGCGGCCGCGATGTAGTAATTACGAGCAGCCTGCTGAAAGCTATCCCCGAAAAGATAGCTGAAATATCAGAGTTGCGTTGCACCGACCTGAAAGCTCTTGTTTACGACTTTGGCCGTTATGGACAGGCAAGCCGCGACTTGCTGATACCTCAGGTGTTGTATTCTACCAACGATGCTTGGGAAGTGGTCAGTGCAGGACGTCCGTTGACGGGCGGTGTATCGGGCTATCCCATCATGCTCCGGGCACCCTATGCTTCGGGCAATATGTATGTCCTCACCATCCCCGATGATATGGGCAACCTGTACGATTACCCCGCCGGAGCGTTGAACGAAATACGTCGTATTATGAGCAAGGATGTGGGCATTCACTTGGAAGCTCCCTCTAAAGTAGGCTTGTTTGTATATGATAATGGGACGCTGGTGGTTGAGAACTTCAATGACGAGCCGGTAGAAATAAGTATCGTCACCGGCGATAAGGTGAAGGGACTGGAAAACCTGGAGTGCGGCGAGGTGCTCAGTCCGCTTCCTGCAAATCCGGTAGTATCGAGACGCCCTGTGGCTCCGACAAACTCTTTCCGTGTAATGTTATTGCCTCATTCTTACAAGGCATTCAAGCATAATAAATAAGGTATAAGGTAGGAAGATTGTTGATTGTGATTTTTTGGGAGAGCTGAGTGCCGGGGATGTATTCCCTAATGCTTATGCTCTCCCAATATTCTATGTGGCAGTGTGCCGTGCCCCAGGAGTTCTATCGGGCAGTGGAAGTTACGCTCCAGCCACTCGCCGCTGATGCCGGTGTCGGGGTGGTAGTCCAGCGTTTCGTTGACGCAGGCGATGGACTTGACTTGTTGCAGCACGGTGCCGATGTCGTGGCTCACGAGGATGATGGCGCAATCCTTGTTGATTTCTGCCAGCAGCTCGTAGAGGCGGGCTTCGAAACGCTTGTCGATGTAGGTGCTGGGTTCGTCCAGGATCACTACTTCGGGGTCGGAGATGATGGCGCGTCCCAAGAGGGCGCGTTGCAGTTGTCCGCCGCTGAGGGCGCCGATGGCGCGTTGCTCCATGCCTTCCAGTCCCATGCGGGCTATCACGGTGCGGGCTTGCTCGCGGTGCCGGGCGGTGAAGCGGGAAGTGAGGGATTTCTTGCTGCTCAGTCCCGACAAGATAACTTCTTCCACGGTGATGGGGAACTTGCGGTCGATGCTGCTGTACTGCGGCAGATAGCCCATCGTGAGTTCGGAACTGGCAGTCGATGTCTCGCAGCCCGTAGCGCGGCAGGCACGATAGCGTATCTCTCCGGCAGTGGGTTTCAGAAGGCCGAGAATGCACTTTATCAACGTAGTCTTTCCACCGCCGTTCGGCCCGATGATGCCGAGGAAATCACGGTCGTAGACGGTGAGGTTCACGTTGCGCAGCACGGTTCGTCCGTCGTAGCCGGCGCTGAGGTCTTTTATTTCAATAATCGGGTTTGCCATTTCTTTTTGGGGTATTATGGGGTTACTCTCCTTTTAGCGCCTTTGCCGTATTCAGCATCTCCGTCTCCCAATCATAAGAGAGCGGATTGATGCCTACCACCTGCGTACCTGTCTGCCGGGCAATGATTTCCGCATTGCGGCGGTCGAACTCCGGCTGAACGAAGATGATGTGCACTTCTCGTCCTTGCACGTATTTATC
>OGZX01003075.1_pt1 | contig 12091 bp, 15 predicted proteins | sample 1576881 | NCBI WGS metagenome assembly OGZX01 (sample SAMEA3541542, study PRJEB24748) | human gut metagenome | biome: human gut; feature: human-associated habitat; material: faeces | place: China | collected 2012
AGTTCAACGGTTTTCAAGACCGCCGCAATCGACCACTCTGCCATCTCTCCTTGTCTTTAAGACGGGTGCAAAAGTAGTTGGTTCATTTCAATTATGCAAGTTTTTCACTCCATTTCTTCTTGCATTTTTCACACTTCATTTTTTCACTCTTGATTATCAAATAAATAAGATTGCCCCTATTCTAAAAAAAATACCCAGTCTCTGTGGGTTAGCACAAAAACTGGATAGTATATAAAAAAGAGAATTAAAAAAACACTTTCTTATTGAATTACAAAAATTGATGATTCCATTTACAGATTATCGACCAGCAATACAAGTATGAACCTTCTCCTGCTCGGTTCGAATAGTTCCGGCGGCAAGAACCATAGTAACGATTAAACCGATACAAGCGACTATAGTGATTATCTCTGTGCTTTTGCGGGATAGAAACTCCCCTATGTCCTTTTTCATCCGTATTACGTTTTAATAAAACTATAGATAAAATGTTTAATCCAAAATTAAGAAGAAAGAGAAGACAAAATAAAGGCTATGAATAAATAAGTGGATTGATAAAAAGAACAACACACTGTAATACAACAAAATAAAGAAGAAGAATGATACTAAAAAAGTGGACTGAAAGTGAAGGGATTAATGGATTTCACGAACCAAATTCTCAAAATCATCACGGGGAACACGTGCCTTGTTTTTCACCTTTGCCCTGTAATTGTATATCGTATTCACTGAATAACGAAGAAATTCCGCGATCTGAGAACTATCGTTTATTCCTAATCGGATCAGGGCAAAAATACGAAGCTCCGTATTCAATAATTCATCTATCTTCAAAACAATCCGCTCATCTTCCTGCAAAAGTGCATTAAATTGTGCTACAAAATCGGGAAACAGATGCAGGAACGCCATATCAAAATTCCTATACAATTCATCTAATTCTGCATCCAATGCCTTAGAGGAACGGGTAATTTTAGCAAGCTCTTCTATCTGTCCGGCACATACTTTCTTATTGACCATACGACGGTAACCGTCCAGCTTATCAATATAGGTGGAACAGAGCTTGATGAAACGCCCGATATATTCCTCTTTAATCTGATTTGATTCGGAAAGTTGCTGATTAGTCGACTGCAAACGTGCATTCATCTGATGCAATTCGCCATTCAGGACTTTCAACTGCCCATTTGTTTCCTGTAAATGGTTTCGTGCTTCCGACAGGCGTTTCATCTGCCGGTAAATATAAATAACGGCAGAAATCAACAACAATGTCAGTATACTGATCAAAGCCAGATAGGTCACCAACATCCGGTTCTTTTTCTCGATTGTTGCCTGATAATTCTTGTCGATCAGCGAAAGGATATCAGCGCTCTGCCAACTTCTCGAACGGGCCCGGAACCGGTTTGTCTCATCCCACGAAAAACGTATATAATGATAAGCGCGTTCTATATCGCCATCCTTAAGCAATAAATCAGCCAGCATCCACAAAGAAGCATGATCCGTAATGGCCGATTGTACATCTGAAAGAGAAGACAGGGCTAAATAAAGTTTTTCCTTCTCACGATTCCTCTCCTGACGATAGATCATGGCACGATGATAGGAAATCAGTGCATATTCCGGAGAACCGAAAGGAACTCTCGCCAACCTGGCATCATTTATCCGCAAAGCCTCTTCCGTGCGTCCGGCCTCACGTGAAGCAAGTTCTTGCAATTCGATCCGCAGGTCTACCCCTTCCGGCAGTATCCTAAATAAGGAATCGCGATAAGCAAGGGCTAAGTCTGCATATCGACGTATACTTTGCGGCTCACGGGAGTTCCCGGATATCTCCTTATAAACATGCTCCTTGCAAGCATAATAATCCTGAATAAGAGAAAGGGGCAACTGATCCCGCCGGATCTCTCCCAACAGATCGACAGCTTCCTGGTACATACCGGCTGTTGCAAGTAAAGAGGATAAAAGGAATGTACTCTTATACTCCCGCTCACAATCATGGAGCTTACGGGCTATCTCTATATTTTTACTCAGATAATGAATAGCAGAATCGCACATATAGGATTTATATTCCCGGAAAATACTATCATTCAACTGGTAAGCAGCAAGAGAGACAGGCGTAGCATTTACCGTTTTTTCTTTCAAGGCATGGATACGGGCTTCCCTCCTGTTTTTATATATCTCATGCCGGAGGATTGTCTGATCCAGACGGATCAATAATGAGTCAAGGTAATCTTCCGCAAAAGCCATATTTGCAGTAAAAAGCAACAACAGAATTATCCTCCACCTTTTTTCCATATCCTATCAGGCCTTACATCCGGCAGACAAATGTAAGACAAAAAAGCTTTTCCCCGGTCATCCGACCGGAGGAAAAGTAGTATGCGCCGGTTTCTGCTTCTTTTTTGCCAGGAAGTGATGCGCCATCATGGGGAAAAGCTCCAACAGCAAAACCTCTTTTTCATTTTCAGCCAGTTGGACACCAATCTCCTCTATTACGGGGTTCTCCTGCATCTCATAATCCGAAGGGTCATAGGGAACCTCGTCTCTCGACCCTGTGATCATCAAACGGAATTCCGGATCGACAGGAACAGGTGTCTTTCCATATTCCCCTTTAATCAAAGCAATAAACTGATAGGAAGGATGACTGTACAACGGACGGCCATTCAACTGATCCTGCGCACATGAGACAGCCTGTGCCGCAATAATCTGACTGGTCGGCGTCACCAGAGGCGGCAAGCCGGCATCCATACGTACCTGAGGGATCAGCGACATGGCTTTTTCCAGCAAATCCAGCTGGCCCAGTTGCTTCAATTGAGTAACCATATTCGTGTACATGCTTTCCGGTATCTGAGCCTTCTTGACCAATTCGTTCGGTTCGGGGAAACCGAAATATTCTTCTATAGCACGGCAGAAGATAAGCAAATCTTCTTCTTTATCTTTCCGGGCCGCATCGATCGCATCGTTAAAGAAGCGGTCGACTTCCGTCGGTATCTTATCCGTCAGCGGATTAAACGGTTTCGGCAATTGTTTTGCCATATCGAAAGAGGACAGCTCTTTCCGGATATTCAACAAATGAGCATTGATCTTCGTAATCACTTCCATATCAATATCCAGTTCGATGCCCATCTTCTTACAGAACACATAGATCAGTTCTACTGCCGGAGCCGCTGTTCCACCGGCAAAATACCAGATATTGGTATCGACAATATCCACCCCGTTGACAATAGCCGCCAAAACAGAAGCCAGACCATAGCCAGACGTACAATGTGTATGGAAATCAACCGGAACTTTCAGATGTTTTTTAAACAGACGCACAATCTCCGCACTTCTCTCGGGAGGAAGCAGACCGCTTATATCCTTGATCGTAATCATGTCCGCCCCTAAAGCTTCCAACTGAAGTGCTTTGTCCAGGAAATACTCATTTGTAAAAACAGGCTTATGCAGTGCGTGTCCATGCAAAGCGGCTTTGATTCTTTCGACAGCCGAATGATGCGGATCGATTGTGTAACAAACAGCACAATCGGCTATCCCGCCGAAACGTTTTACATATTTCACTGTCGATTTGATGTTTTCCACATCGTTCAGAGCATCAAATATACGCATGATATCCAATCCGGACTCAATGGAATTACGGCAAAAGACTTTGATTATCTTATCCGGATAAGGATCATAACCCAACAGATTACGTCCGCGTGAAAGAGCCGCCAATTTGGAAGTATTACCTATAGCTGCTTTTATTTTCTCCAACCGTTCCCAAGGATCTTCACCCAAATAACGCATGACAGAATCAGGTACAGCGCCCCCCCACACTTCCATTGCATAAAAACCGGCTTCCCTATAAAAAGGAAGTACTCTGTCTATTTGTTTCTGTGACATCCGTGTCGCGAAAGCAGATTGCTGACCATCCCGAAGAGTCAGATCGCGAATCAATAGTTTTCTTATCATACTCAATAAATTGTTTAGACCGTTCAGACTTAAATCTACCTTTATAACAAAAATTAAACTGTTTTGATTCAGATTACCGGGTTAAGAATAGCAAATGTTTATAAAAACGGGCACAACACATGACAAATAACAGAATGTTCATTATTTGGGTGTTTTGTAAACGAATTAATACGTTAAAATATATTACCCGCAAGGGTATTTTATTTTACATGGCATATTAATCTGATTTTCCCGGTAGGGCAGTGTCATTTTGATATATTGAAAAAAAGAAAAATAAGAGTATCTTTGGTGTCTATAAAAGCAAAAAATCAGAAACCTAATGGAATATTCAGACAACCCCAACATCTTTCGCAAAGCGGAAGAAACAGATATAGACCGGATTTGGCAAATCATCGAACAAGCAAAAGCGCAAATGCGCCGGCTTGGTAGCCAGCAATGGGACGAGAGTTATCCGGCCATCGAAAATATCCGGCAGGACATCCGGGACAGAAACGGGTATGTGATCTGCCGGGAAAACCGGGTTATAGCCTATGGTGTCGTATCTTTTGACGGCGAACCTGTATACGAGCAGATAAAAGATAAATGGTCGAACGACTTACCGTACCTCATCGTCCACCGCCTTGCTATCGCCGACGAGATGAAGCGGCAAGGTATGGCAAAACAGTTCATGTTAGAGGCCGAAGAAGTCAGCCGCCGGAAAGGAATCTATAATTTCCGTGTCGATACGAAATATGACAATGCTTATATGCTGCGGCTGATCGACTCGCTGGGATTCAACTATTGTGACGAAGTGTATTACCGGAACAACAGTGCCCGAAAAGCTTTTGAGAAAACAATCCGTCCCCATACTTATCCGATCGGGCTTAGCGGCTACACAATCCGGGAAGCGACTTACGAAGACGCCGGCATCATTTTCGAAGCGATCGACAAAAACCGGGATGATCTGCGCACCTGGCTCCCGTTTGTGGACAGTCTTCAAAGCGTGGCCGATGAACAACAATTCCTGCATCCGATACTGGCAACTCCTTATGAAAAACGCGATCCGGTATTTATACTGGAACATGAAACAGATATATGTGGGCTGGCCGGTTTCCACTTCTCCGATCCGTCCAATCATCGCACCGAAATCGGCTACTGGCTGCTCCCCGCCTATCGCGGCAAAGGGATTGTGACAAACGCAGTCCGTTACCTCTGTCAGTGGGCTTTTCATGAGCGAAACATTAATCGCATCCAAATCCGCTGTGCCGTCGACAACCATCCCAGTAACGCCATCCCCAAACGCTTAGGATTTACCCTTGAAGGAACGGAACGGGAAGGGGAATTGCTGCTGTCGGGGCAATATACGGATATCAATATATACAGTATTTTAAAAAGAGAAATAGAAGAATGGAACCAGAAATCCAATTAAACGAACACAACAAGGCGGAATATCCACCGATGCACACGGCCGAACATATTTTGAATCAGACAATGGTGCGTATGTTTAGTTGTCCGCGCTCGAAAAATAGTCACATCGAACGGAAAAAGAGTAAATGTGACTATGAGTTGGCGGAAGAACCGACTGCTGAAATGATGGCAGAGGTGGAACGCCGTATTAACGAAGTGATCGACCGGCATCTGCCTGTCACCATAGAGTTCCTCCCCAAGGCGGAAGCGGGAGCCATTGTCGATCTTAGTAAATTGCCGGAAGATGCAAGCGAAACATTGCGTATCGTCCGGATCGGCGACTACGACGTTTGTGCCTGTATCGGTACACATGTCGGTAATACATCCGAAATCGGACATTTCAAGATGCTCACCTACGATTATGCCGACGGACGATTGCGCATGCGTTTCAAATTGACAGAATAAATAATATGCCGATATGTAAATGTGCCAATATGCCAATTGAGGGAAATTTCCTGTTCATTGGCATATTGGCACATTCGTCATATTGGCACATTATTCACCTTGATCGTACCTCTTTCCTCATAAACGAGACATACGACAAGCCAAAGCAGACAACCGTTGCTGCAACCAGCCCTGTCAACTGAGGCCAGACAACCAAAAGGCTCTGTCCCAAAGGTAGCGGACTGGGGATTGCACCATGTACCTGCTCCATCGTCAGCGGACCAAGGCTGCGCACCGAAGGCATCAGCAACGTCATGGTTGCCTCATTGAACAATTCGCTCGGGGCAAAACGCAGCAGATTCAGCATAAACCGCTGGTAGGCAATCACCTGATAGTCGGATGCCCAGGCCGAAGGGCTCAACGCCTTCCCTACCAGATTCACGATCATATTATAGAACACGCTGAAAAACAGCCATATCGCCACACAGGCCAGCGCCGAAGTCGCCGCCTGCTTGAAACGGATTGAAAAGAAGATTGACAGGTTCAACCAGAACGCCACATAAAAAAGGCTCACGATCAGGAAGAAGACCACCCGCATGAACTCTTCAGCCGTAGGCGGAATCCCGATCGCAATCAACCCGAACCCCATCACCAGGAAACCCAGTACAAACAACATGATGCCAATCACGATCAAAGCCGCCACAAACTTGGCATTAATCAGGTAATCCCGGTGGATCGGCTGGGACAGGATGCGGCTCAACGTCCCCTTGTTCTGTTCCGAGTTGATAGCGTCGAATCCTAACGAGATACCCAGCAAAGGTCCCAGGAAGCTGATAAACACGACAAACGAAGGCAGCGTCCCATCCGATACCGTGAATAGTTTCAGGAACAGGAAAGCCCCGTCCGGATCATTCGGCTTTATCGCCTCGCGGATATTTGTCAAAGCCGTATATAAAGACCCCATGCAAGTCAGCGCAATGATAACGATCAGGATGATAAAGCGCCAACTTCTCACATAATCGGTTATTTCCTTATTGACAATAACCCAGAAAGGATGATTCGTATTACTCATGGCCATGCCCTCCTCCGAAATACTGGTTATAGATAGCGTCAAGCCCATGCTCGGTCTTGTGCAAATCGTTCAGTTCAACTTCCGCCAATAACCGGCCACCGTCAAACAACCCGACACGGTCGCACACCTGCTGCACCTGGTTCAGATGATGGGAAGAAAACAGGACGGTCAGCCCCTCTTCCCGGCTCAGTTGCAGGATCAGATCCATAAACTCTTGTACACCGGCCGGATCGATACCCGAAGTCGGTTCGTCCAGGATGATCACTTCCGGGCTCTTGATCAACACGTCGGCCAGCCCGAGGCGCTGCCGCATCCCTTTGGAATATTTGCCGGCCTTCTTGTCCGCCTCTTTTGCCAGGCCGACCCGTTCGAGCAGCTGTCCGGCCTTGGCACGTCCCTCTTTCTTTCCGATACCGTTCAGAGCTGCGGTGTAAAGAAGGTTCTCGATACCTGTCATGTCTTCGTAAAAGCCTACATCTTCAGGCAGGTAGCCGACCTTTCGCTTGACATCGACCGGATGAGTTGTAGAATTGATGCCACACACATTGACCGAACCCGAAGTCGGCTCCGTCAGTCCTAACATCATCAGGATAGTTGTCGATTTTCCTGCCCCGTTAGGTCCCAGCAGCCCAAATATTTCGCCTTTGCGGATATTCAGGTTCAAGTCATTCACAGCAGTAAAGTTCCCGTACTTCTTCGTCAAACCGGTAAGTTCGATCACATACTGGCACATCGCTTACCTCCTTCCATATTTACGGAACAGATAATAAACGCCACCCAGTACGATCACAATAATCAGAACTCCTAACCATCCGTAAATCATCGGCGTGCGGACAGAGATCCGGAATTCGGCAGTCGTATTCACCTCCGGCGTCTTCGCGGTCATCTTGGTTACATAATCGCCCGGAAGGGCTTTTTTGGAGGCTTTTATCGTCGCCGTCACGTTAGTCGTACTGCCGGCTGTCATTTTCTCTATTTTAGCAGGTTCGAAAGTCACTTCCCAATCGACCGGCTTGCTGGCAGACAGCTGCACATCCTTCAACTCGGCAGATCCGTTATTACGCACTACCAGGTCGATACGCTTCGTATCCCCTGCCGTAATATCCGTACTCAACAGGCCACGCGGAGTGGTCAATTCTATATCGTATGAGCCGGTAATAACAACCTCCAGCTCTATATCGGCCGAAGTCGAACTGGTTGTCGCATGAATCGGTATTTTATAACTGCCGGCCTGTACGGTTGCAGACGGGGTTATGTCGATACTGATATTTTCCGTCGCATTAGCCTCCACCTGAGCAGAAGTGGCCTGCTTACCGCCCACTCGGAACGTCACGTTCCATCCTCGCGGAGCTTCCGCCATCAGCGCATAAAGTTGCTGGTCGGCTGTCTGATTCTTCAGCGTGGCACTGAAATTAAAAGTTGATTTTGAATTGCCCTGCATATTGGGCTGCTTTGTCGTAAAATCCGTCTGGTAAGTTCCCTGCTCGGAGACGGTCACCGTCAACGGCAGTTCGACCACTCCGGGAGCAGTCACCGTAAAATGATATGTCCCCTTATTAACCTTAAACGGAACGTCCACTTTCAATGAGAAATTCTTTTTTTCACCTGGCAGGACGGATATCTGGCTCACCGTCCAGCCGCCGGCCTTCATCTCATATTTCCACCCCCGCGGCATTCCTTCCACAAGGATAGAAGCATTCTTCACTTCGTCACTGTTATTAATGACGTCAACACTGTAATTGATAGACTCTCCCGGCGGAACCGCAATCTGAGTGTAGGGAGTGTACAACATCACGTTTTTCTCTGCGCCGTTTGCGCGTGTACTCATCACAAATAATACAAGTACGAGTACAAGTAGTAAATTAAGATGATTAGTTCGCATTGTTATAATAATTTTCTCACAAATAATTATCAATAGGCGGTGACAAATATATAAGTCTTCCGTATTACTGACTATTAAAAGTTACAAAAAAAAATTATTACAATATCCCCCCTTCTTCCTCTATTCCTGAATTTGATCTTTCCGGCTTTGTCTAATATCATTTTATATAGAAATTGGTTCTTCGTCACTTTTGGTGGTAAAAGATGTTATAACGCAATAAAGATAGAAGGCATTTATTGTGTTATTTGCCTGATTTTTTTAGTATTCTACTATAGTTTAAAAGTTGCAGATGTGTAATTATAGTAGTAACTTTATAGTTATTCAAGTCAATAAGTTACAAAATGATTCACACATCTGCAACGACCAAAGATAGCCTAAAAAAATGGAGTATTGATCCATTGCGTCAAATAAGTAAAAGCGTCAAGGTGCATTTTCGTCAAAGTGGCTTGTTAGTCCATGAATTTAAAGTGTCTGATTCTTGTTATATTGTATCTGCCAGCACGTTGAATTCCTGCTCCTCTTGTCCAGACTGTGGAAGTCTCTGTTTCCATGTTCATAAGTACTATATACGTACATTGGCTAGTCTGGAACTTTTGGTTGTTCGGTGTATCATAAATTGCGATGCCGTTACTACTATTGTAGGTCTCTGGCATCCGATCATGATACGGGCCGACCGGTGGCTGTCTTTAATTCCCGTTATGGAACAGAGTTAAACCGGTGGCTCAAGGATAATTCTCAAATTAGCCTGGTCACACGTGACGGTTCACATGATTACGCACGTGCAATATCGGAGAATCTTCCACAAGCCGTGCAAGTCTCCGATCGCTTTCACCTGGTAAAGAACCTGTTCGGCGGAGTGATTGATTCCATTCAAAAGATGTTATATCAAAGTAACGGAAAACAGCCTTACCCATATCCCACTGCCGGAGAAGCGTATGAATATATGTTTAAAGCCCTTTGTGGTATAAGTGAAAAGACGCACCGGGAACAGGTGAATAACTATCTGAAAATAAAGAAAATGATATCGGAAGGAGTTACTACCACCGTCACCGAGTGTGCCATCTGTCCAGTCTTCCACCTTTGCCGCGTCAAAGGTGATGCCGTTCGCTTTCAGGGTGGCCGTGTAAGTGTATTGTTTGCCGGAGGCAAAACCGCTTGTCAGATAGGTTAATTCTGTTGTATACGTCCGCACTACTCCACTTGTTTCAGTGGCGTTCTTTACTTTGACCCTTAAAGTGACTGTCGGGACAGGCTTACTATCATTCTGGCCAGCCAATGGAGGCATGATATAAGAGACAGTGGTTTTACCGTCTGCTACTGCTGCGCAAGTCATTTTTTTCGCAGCATCAGCATTGGTGTACACGGATGTTGCCGCAGTTATTGTTCCGTCCGACAGCTACATCAAGCATGTGCTCCCAGAATCCGGAGGCAGAATCTTGGCAGAATCGCTATCTGCCCAGCTATCCAATATGATTCCGTTCGCTGATGCTATATTAATGACTATCATTACGGCCTTTCTTTCAAAAGTCAATTCTACGTTTTGCGCTGTGGCAGTTCCGTTAATAGTAGCATCTTTCCCTACATAAAGATAGTTGGAGTCGTTTGAGGCAAGAAAATTACCGTCTGTAAAATTAAAATCAGGAAATGAGATGCCCTGACTATTTATTAATGTGTCTATTGCAAATGCACGAATCTTATAAGAACCTTTAGCCAGATAGATCGTATCACTTGGATCTATGGTCAAATTACCATTTGCTCCTACCGTATATTCCTTACACGCAAGAGTGTCTGCCTTAAAATCTGATTCGCTCGATTTATAAACGAATATCTTCGTTTTTATTCCTTCCCTCATCGTTGAAGCTGGAGTCGTCTCCCCCTTCGTCTGCACCAAATCGATCCCCCCGCTAAATGTGACAGGATATAAGGTATTGTCGTCAGCCATGTCCGGTATCTCGGTCGCTTCCTTGGTACAGCTTGCGGCGCTAAGGAGAAGGGCGGTTGTTAGTAAAATGTGATTTTTGTTGTTTTATTTATTGTTTATTTATTATTCATTTGAGGGTCTGAAATCTATGTTTCCACCGGGGACTTCCTCCCAGCTTGTAACAGTAGCCGTGATCGTGACTGACGGATTCGCGACCGGCGGGACCACTGGCGGTATTACAGGAGGGATCGGAATATCCGGTTCGTCCAGATCATTCGGGATATCCGGTGGCGTAGGCGGATCGGGAACATCCGGAGTGTCCGGTCCCACCGGCAGGTCGAGCGAGCCGATCACGATGTCGATATTGTAAGCGACATTGCCTTCCGAACCGCTGCCTTCAAAATGCACGGGGAGACCGGTGTATGACAGGTCATGCTCCGGGTTGTTATCCCGCGTCAGCACAATATCGACCGTCAACTCCGTACGGGGTTGTACCAACAGGTTACTGTTAAAGATGCTTTCTGTCGAGATTTCCATGCCGGTTTCCGTCTCTGCCTCATACAATACCAGCTTCGGCGCTTCCGCCCCGAACAACACAGTTCACCGCTTGACAATTCGAGCCATGCCTCTCGGGAAGAACCTTCCAAGCCGGCGAATTTCAAGTAATAGGTTTTTGGCCAGGCGAACCGTGATTTTCAGCAGCGACAATTGATGGGAAAACGAAAACAGGCTATCCTGCCTATCGAAAGGATTCACCAATGAACCGGACTGTGCCTTTGTCGTTATTATGTCAGTCTCCCCATCAAGATGGTACTCGACAAGACCGTCTTTCACAAGACCTTTCGGATAGTAACCGGTCAGATACACTTCCGAACTGTCTGCCGGATAATAGCGTTCCGGTACAAATGTGATTTCGGAGTCTGTAGCGACTGCCTCCCATATCTCGTCAAATTGCAGGGTGCTGCTCCCTTTGGCCACGTTGAGAGCTGTGCTGTCGAAGTTTTCGATTGCCGCACGGCTCAATAGCTGTGTTTTCAGCCGGATGGGAACCGTAGCTGCCGGTGGGACGGAATCAGGAACCGGAACCGGCGGCGTAGGCGAACCCGGTGGCGCAGGTTCGTCTGATCTGCAGCAACCGGTTAAAAGACAAATGCTACCGATCACCATTATATAGAATAGTATATTCCGAATTCCAGTCATTCTGTTTTTTAGCTTTACCCCTTTGATTTTCATGTTTGACGTACCTTATTTATGAAATAAGGTCTCGCCTCTTTTCCAATCAGTTTTTCGATCTTGTGGGATACTTTTTCATTCGCTTTAATGATCTCTTCGGGGGCAAGACGTGCCAGGTAATTACGGGTCATTTTCTCTGTCGTATGTCCCAATGCCTGGCTGATCACACGGATCTCGACATGGCATCTATAGGCTTCCGAGGCCCAGGTATGCCGGAACACGTAGCTGGTTAGCG
>OGZX01003076.1_pt1 | contig 12091 bp, 7 predicted proteins | sample 1576881 | NCBI WGS metagenome assembly OGZX01 (sample SAMEA3541542, study PRJEB24748) | human gut metagenome | biome: human gut; feature: human-associated habitat; material: faeces | place: China | collected 2012
ACGGATGGCATTTACCAATGGCTGCAAAGCGGCCTCTTTCTCTCCTTGTTGGTACAAGATATCCGACAAGGCAGAGAGGTAGAGTGAGTTTTTAGGATAATCAGTAGCCAGTTCTTCTATTATCTGCCGGGCTTTCCCCAATGCTTTATTATCTATGTAGAGACGTGCTTGCAGATAACGGATTTGTATGTCTTCCGGTTGTTGCAGCCGGGCTTTCTGCAAGACCTCTTCTGCCACTTGTTGATATTGGGGATTTGCTGTTTTATGGTAATATTGCATATACAGTAGTCCACGGTTGATCAGGTTGGGCGTTAGTTCCTTTGTCTGTTCCATCAGGCGGATAGCCTCTGTGAACTGCCCTTTTTTCCAGGCTATTATACTTTGTTGCTGGTATGATTTATCCTGATTTTGTATAAGGTTAAATATAAGCCAATTTAGATAACAGAATGTTATAATGCAGGGGATTACATAGGTAGAGGTATATTGTTTACTGTCCCTTTCATCTAAAGTGAGTTCTTTTTTTTGCAAAAAAGCTAGTAATATGTATATCATAAGCAATGCAAAAGGAGTATGGAATAACGTAGCCTGTGTCATTTCTTTAGCGGTTAATGCTAGGAAAAGGCAACCTATTTTATAATTTTCGGGTTGTTCTTGATGTTTTATAATTTTTCGACAGATAGCTAGAGCTAATAGTAAATAAAATAAGCTACCAATGATACCTTTTTCTATCAATAGCTGTATGATAATATTAGGCGAAATTGAAGTCTTTGAATACGTACTATCCTGGTTAAGTGCTCGATCAACAGCAAAAATATAGTTTCTGTTTCCGTATCCGAGTAGTGGCTGTTTCTGAAAAATATCCCAACTAGCTTGTGTTGCGGTAATACGTCCTTCTGTACTCCGTTGTTGTGATGTGGTATGATTCATTAGTACAGTAGTTCTCATTTCGTTAGGAAAGAAAATGCCTGTTAAAATGATAGCTGTAATACAGATTACAAGCAAAAACCATTTTTCGTGTTTGGGTTTTACAAGTAACAACCAACTTATAATATAAACGGCTAATGCAATATAGGCACCTCGAGAGAAAGAAAAAAGTATTGCAATGACTATCAGGAAAATAAACCATCCCGAATAACGATGTGCAATGCACATCCAGCTTAACATTACAAGTAATACTTCTACCCATATATTAGTAATGTAACCTAATGGGTGAAAGAGAAAGCGGAAGTGATATATGTCCTGAAAACCAACTCCTAAAATGGATTGTCGAAACAAAAAAAAAGAACATAGCGAAAGGATAAGGGAGATACCAATAGGTAAATAGCTACTTTGCAAAACAATTCGTGTCGCATGCTTCGATGTAAAGAGTTTTCGTGATACGAAATAGGTTGTACAACAAAGCATAGATAAAAGTGTGCCATGGATAGCCGGAACTAGACAATGTGCATATAAGCAGGTTATAATATCATAGACTGTTATTAGACAGATGTATAGATCTATTACTGTCCATTGCCGTAAAGGAAGCGGATGTATTATCAACACACTACCCAAAAGTAATAATAAGCAAAGCTGATAGCTGTCCTCTATCTGAAACAAGAGAGTTGTTATTACTGCTACAAGTAAAATCGCTACGCCAGTAAATTTCTTATCTGGAAAAATAGACTTATTTTTTGACATGTTTCTTTATCAGTGGATTGATAACTTTCCATAATAAAAAACCTAGTAATCCTAGAAAGAGCATTTGTGTACCAATATTTCTCAGAAGAACAAATGGTGGTGTTATGTTATTGGACAAGTAGAGGATCAACTCGTTTATCTCATCGGGGAAGCTACTAACAAATCGGTATAGGAATTTGGGAATTATATAGAAGAAATAGAATCCCATGAATAGATTTACTACAATGGAGTATACCAATAAACCATATTTCTCAGTAGAACGCATTTGTAATAGATAAGGGATTTTATGTATTGGCAATTTGTGTAAATAGCTATACCAATATCTTAATAGTTCTTTCGAACGAGAACGCAGGTTAGGAACTCCCAATAAATCTGAAGCAATCCAATAACCGTCGAACTTGAAAAAAGGATTCAGTGTCATCAAGAAACCGAGATTCATAATCAAGATAAGATAGCGTAAAATATCATTATTTGTCAACAAAAAAACTATCAGCATAAGAATCAGCCAATAGCACTGGAAGTATACACCTGCAATATTTACTATGCAACGTTGTCTTCGATCGAGTTTCCATACTTCGGTCACTTCGGTATATAGGACTGGGAAGTTCAGGTATAGTCCAAATCCAATGCAACCATGGTGTATACCAAAGTATTTACAAGCAGAAGCATGCCCCAATTCATGGAAAAAGGAAGAGGTGAGCATAAATATGAATAATCCTACTACCATATATATATTTACTTTGTTATTGAATAGCAACAGGTCGTTGGTTGTCAAAAAAAAGTAGACATCTAGTACCGCGGTTATTATTAGAACTATTGCCATATATACTTTGTTGAATAAAAAACTGAATGTGTCTGAGAATTTGTCGATAGACGCTGGACTGAACAATTCCTTTTCGTAGAGAAAAGTGAGTTTCTTTTTGGGGGCAGCAAAAACAGGCTTGATAAACTTGCTGATAATCCGCTCCACTTGTTCTTGAGTATATTTCCCCTTTTTTCGGTTGATATAAGAAGTGATAGCTTCCTCTTCTGACTGTTTTTCCTGTAATTCTTTTACTAATTCCACAATGGGAAAGTTTGCTTCATAATATTGTCCATTATAGGATAATAAATAATGCTTGTTTTTCGTAGAAGATGCAAGAGGATGAATAATAATGTTACTATAGTCGTTCATATTATTTTACTTTTAAAATGGCACTATTAATATTTTTATCCATATTATTAGATTCACGAGATATTTTCTTCCCAAAATCAAAAGTATAAGCAATTTTCACATATCCTGTTTGTTGATAAATACGGCTAGTTTGCACTTGATTATATTTATATACTCCATAGTTACCATATTCCCGGTAATAAATATGTTTTGTAAACGGGTTTTCTGTACCTATTTCTGCCATCCAGTTATTTTGATTGTAACGAATCGAAAGTCCATAAATTCCAGGAGATTTTATAAAAGCAAGAGTTGTATTATTTAAAATTCTTTCTGGTGTTTTTGCATATACATTGATTGTGAATGATTTCAGAAAGTAATTTATATCTGTTGAAAATATAAAATTATTCTCCCTAAATTTTGATTCTCCTGGAATATTCATGTATTTGTATACTAAATTAATGTTAGCACGTAGGTTCTCAGAAATTCGGTAAGATGCCAGTAATTCAGCTTTTAATTTGTGAAAAGAGGAATTAGAGCGATAACTGGTAACCAATTTATTACTTTCAATATAAAAATCAGAGCAGATATTATTGGAATAAATGAAATACCCCAAATTGAACTGTAAGTTCACTGGTTTTATTTGAGCATTATAAGTTAATAAATATTCATATAACTTCGTATTATCTAAATTGGGATTTCCTCTCTTGATCTGAAGAAAGTCAATAGTTTGATCCATCGTGTTTAGATGACTAAGTTCTACTTGGTCGTTTCCCATTGCGAAAGCGACAACTATTTGATGTCTTGGATTGATACGATAACGAATCCATGAGTTAGTCCTGAACGTATGGAAATGATGGAGTTCTTCTCCATGTAACTTATACTTTAGTAGAGAGCCTCCAGGAGAGAATGTGAATGTAAAATTTTTGCCGATATCCTGTGAATAATTCAGAAAAAGGAGAGTTTCTCCCTGCCACAAATGTTGCCATGAAGTATAATCTCCACTATATGAGGAAGAGGTAATGTTATGGTGATGTTGAATATTACCTCCAAACGAATTATTATGTTTTAGTTGAATGTTGTAGATACCAATTGCACTGAATGAATATAAGTTTTCATTTACATTTGTAATAGACAGTTGTTTGCCCTCTGTATAATCTCTGCTATAAGTATTCTGAGTATATGAACTGTTCAGTAAAACATGTATTCGCTGATTTTCCTTTGGATGGAAGACCCCGTCCAAGCTTATAGCAGGCTTCAAGCTCTGTTGGTCTATTTTTTCATATGACTGTATGTTTTGATCTTTATACCCAGAATAACAGACGCTTTCATTTCTGTCATTGTCCGGTGTTATGTTACGAACGAAAGAAATGAACCCGAATAAGTTCCGTTTTTTGGTATTGTTACTTATTTTGAATTGGGCATATTGTTGATTGTTACTAAAATTTGCATTATTATTGGTTCGATTTCGTTTTATTGTATAATCAGGAAAAAAGATTTCCTCTTTTTTATCTTGAGCTATTCCACCATATTTTTTCATATTGTAACCACTGAAAAAAGTATAGTTGGTATTATTATGTGCTATTTTAGTTCCTATATCATACTTTCCGGCCAGATAGCCTATATTTTGTTCTCCATCCAAAGATATATACCCTCCAGTTCTGTATTCTTTGGTTATATAGTTTATAGAAGCCTTATCTCCTAGATATTTACCCGTAGGCTTATCATAATATTCTACTTTTTCAATGTCTTTTGGGCGTAAATTTTGAACTTCCCGAAAGTCTGCTCTCACTCCGTTTATATAAATGGTTGCTGCCCCTTGTGAAGTAGATACTGTTCCTTCGCGACGATTGACGGTAATGCCTGGTATCATAAGATTATACAATAGATCATATCCAGAATAGGCATGCTTTATTTGTATTTTCTCTGGTATGACAAGCAGGTGATCTTTTTTGTGGATAGAGGAATTACCCTTAATCTCAACCGCATCTAATAAGATATTGTCTGCTTTTAAAATAATCAATGGTAATGTTTGAACTTTTTCTACCATCTCAAAATTCAAATATTTATTGATATAACCGATGCAACTAATAGCTAGAATATACTTTCCTTTTTCTATGTTATTAAATAAGAACAAACCCTTATCGTCTGTTGTCGCTCCATTAACAAATGCTGAATCCATTGTAAGAATTCTTATAGTCACAGAAGAAACTCCTTTATTAAATTCATCTTGAATGATTCCTTTCAAGATATTTTGGGCTTGTATTAGGGGGGCGAAAAAACAAAATATGAATGTTAATAAAAATAGCTTTTTCATGAGATGAGATTCTATTATGTATTTATATGGATTGCTCTATTTTTAGAAACGAATGCTTCATAGTAAAAGTTGCATCAAAAAGATTCACCTCATAAATAGAAACAAAATCTTCAGAATCAAAAAAAGATTTGTGTGGTCATATTTATGAGGTGTTTTGTTAATGTTACATCTTTATACACTAAACATATTAATGTATATTACAGTCCATACCAGCCTCACAATGAATACATTCAGATGAGCTAAGGTTTGTTAATGACATATCTCCCGAAGAAGCCATATCCAATAAACCTCCTACAGCCAACGGATCAGTTTCTAAACGCTGTTCCAATTCTTGCAAGCTAAACTCAGTTAATTCTGAATTTAGAGAAACAAGTTCTTTTTTTTCTAAATCCTCTTTTTTCATGATTTGAAAATTAAATGATTAAATATTTATTTTAAATTTAGCATAAGCCCTATTGACTTCTATGCTGAATTTTTTTCGAAAAATAGCACATTGAATATTCTCTCCCAACATATTATGATAAGGGCATCCGCCACCACATAAAAGCGCGTATTTACAATGGTTACATGGTTTTTTCTGACCAATGTCTGTGTTTTTCCATTGATTTAACACTTCGTGATTCCATGTAACTCCTTCTGAGGAATAGGTACCTTTAAGATACTTTTTCTTTCCAATAACCTCCCAGCATGGATAAATATTCCCCAAAGGATCAAGTACACACCCATTTGCTTGAGCGGCACAACTTATCGATCTAAAAGTGATAGGAGTCTTTTTCGATAGTGCATTATAAATATTTTGATACATATCAGAATCTCTATCTTGATCTTTTTCTTCTTGTTGTCTTTGTTTATCAAAAAATGATTGCGCTGATAAAAAACTGAGATTTTTATGCTCTAAAGGGGATACGGAATTATTATCTTTTAATATGGCTGAATAGAATTCGAATTTAGAATAACTGTAAAATCCTTTTTCTGAAAAATAGTTTTTTAGTTCAGTATATTGTTCTATATTCCGATCGTCAGAATTCATTCTAACAACTACTTTCACCTTTTTATCTAAGGCTAATTTTACATTTTCTACAATTTTGTCAAAAGTATTATGATCTTTGTGATGTATCCTTCGTGAATCATGAATTCTTTTAGGACCATCTATTGTTATTTGGAGTTTGTAAATACTATCTGGTGCTAGTAAATTCAAGAAATGGTCTATTTCATATCCGTTAGTCACAGCTACAAATGTATAGCCCCGTTTACGTCCTTCTTCTACAATGTAGTTTACAACTGCTTTATTTTCAGCTAGCAAAGGCTCTCCTCCATAAAGAGTTATTACATTCTTTCGTAGTTTTTTGTGAGGTTGGATTTTGTCTTGAGCATCATAAGCAATGTTTACTTGTTCCTTAGTGAAAGCGAGTTGATTTTTTCCATCTTTTTTGTCTCTACCCTCAAAGCAATAAGGACAGCGAAAATTACAATTGTAGGTTACCACCCATGTAAATGTTGTATATAAAATATCGCATTCTCTGTGTAATGCTTTTGCTATTCTTGCAACATAAGCATGTTCTTCTTCTTGTGTTTTTGTTGTTAAATATCCTCTTTTTAATAAAGTTTGTATCATACTTTTTGAAAAAACATTATCAGAGGATGCTAAATTGATTTTTGTTATGAATTCCTCTGATACAATGTCTACTGCTCCTGTATAGCCATGAATCAGCATATACTTTCCTATCTCATTTTCCAGCTTAACCGGAATCATATAAGTTGATGTTCTTAATGTATCCATTTTTTAATGCCAAATAACTGTATTGTTCTTTATTTCGAATATTCTTTCTTCCTTTCCTTTGGTATAATCACGAAGCCAATATAAAGCACCTGTCGGTATTTGTTTATAAAGTAGCTTATCATCTTCTGTTGCTGTTAATTTTCCTAATGAGTCCCAATTTCCTTTGTTCATATAAAAAAGTTCATATTCATGCCCTTTGCGAATGCCATTGTCGTCATTGCGAATAATAAAACGTATTTTTGAAATAACATTTGCTTCTTTCAACTCCAATCCACCCCAGCTAAGTGTGTCATTTGAATGGAAGAATGTCAATGGGTCATTGTCGAATAACATTTCTGCTCCATACCGCGGATAATAAATACTAGGTTCATAATTTCCAATAACTTTTCCTTTTAATGGGTTTTCTGAATTTGCAGAATAAAATTCGACTTCAGCCATATTTCCCCATGTTTTGTCTGAGGACAGATAACGTACGTATTTCACCGCTTTTGAACTTTCAGATGCAACAGTAGTATATTTGAAATTCGGATTTCTGGTAATAGTATATAATGTAACGGGATTTTTAAATTCTTGGTTGTCTGCCCCTTGAAACTGACAACCATTCATTAAAGGTGGGAGGTAAGCCAAATAATTGGGCTCTGCTTTTTTTCGTTCGAGTACATAATTTATTTTTTCTATTTGTGGTGTGTAATAGGATATATCCCCTAAAGTATCAACCAAGAATGGGTTACCTACTAATTCTAACTTCTCGTTAGCATACAGTGCAGCATGATAAACAATGTTGGGTCCAACTGCTTGAAACTGTATTTTATCTTTTTTTATATTACCCCACCCAACAGGTGTCCATCCATTTGGATCGAATACACATAGATAGGCAAATTTACGGTTTGTTTTTTCCGGTAACGGAATGCTTATATCTTTCGATTCGATGAATGGATAATTTTCTGTTACATCTGTCATATAAGCGTTTTTGAAAAATGCTGGGATATCTTCGTTTCCATGAAGCATTGCCAACGAATTTTTATGTTTACCAAAAGTTTTTCTATATACTTTGGGAATTTCGTTCTTAAAGCGAATCAAATGTTTGTCTGGATTTTGTTCTGCGCCCGAAAAATCATGGAATGTATGATTGTTGTCATATACGACATTAAATGCATGGGAGTTATTCCCACGTCCCCAATGCGGAATAATTTCTATTGCTACTGGTATTCCTAAGGCTCGCATTGCAAAAATTGCTAAATTAGCATAATCTCCACATAGTCCGAATTTGATGTTTGCTAATGTACTCGGACGTAAGTTAATTGCTAAAACGGATGTCGTTGCAATATGAATCGGCAGTTTTATTAGTTCATTATTGATAGCAACACAAGCTTGTTTTGCTGTTTGAATAGTATCTGATTGCAAAATATCTTCGAAGCGTTCCTTATATAGTTGTCTCCAAGTTTCTGGTATTTCTATTCCTACGCGATAAGGCAAAATGAACTCACAGAACTCCTCAAAATTCAAATGCTGGTTCCACGGTCGATTCCAAATAGCAAATGCTTCTTCAATATTCCTAATCAGATAGTTTGCAGATAGGGTTCGTACATCCTGATTGATAGTAGGCTTTTCTTCCAAATACTTGTTTTTTCTCCTGAACTCATCATAAATTGTTGGAATATCATATTCTTCCTGTTGGATCTGATATACAGAGTCGATAAATGCATAATATTCGTCGATTGCTTTTCCAGTATAATAGAATTTATCCGTCATATTCTCAATCAGGAAAAGAGCTGCTTTCTGTTTTAATGAGTCCTCTCCATTCTGATAATGTCGGATCACCTGAAACAATTCATCTCGGTTACTGCCTGCTTTTGACAGCGCTTCCTCTACGCCTGGAGTTGGTGTCGGCATCCGACAACTTCCCAATAGTAGAAGGCTTATTCCTACATAACCGATGATACGATGAGTATTCATTTCTTTTAAATAAATAGAGTCTTAAAAAGTTGAAATCTAAACGAGTAATATTATTTCGTTAAATACCAGGTTACAGGTTGGTTGTCTTTTGTCAGTATTACCTGATAATTACCTTCCGGTAGATACGATAAAGGAATTGTCAATTCTTCTTCGGATGGAATGGTTATTACATCGATATAGATTGTTTGACCATCCGGATCGATCATTTGAATACCTATATTATCCCATTGTTTATCGGAATAAATATGGAGGTCGTTCTTTTCTATGGATAAAAAGATGGAAATGGAACGACCATCTTCTGGGTACCAATTCTCTTTATCAGCTTTAGCATTTACAGAAAAAAGAACAATCGAAATTGTTGCGAACAATAAAGTAGTTATGAATTTTTTCCTATCCATTTTGCATTTGTTTTTGTTTACGAATGCAAATGTAGAATTAATGGTCTATTGAATGGATAAAACTGAGTTCACAAATACTTCACAAATAGTTCACAAGGGTTTAAGGCTTATAAATCAAGGATAAATTTATCTAGCATTTCCGCTTTTCCCTCTTTCCCATGTATCTTTTTGTATAGTCGGGTACGTGAGTTGCTAATAGCTGGTAAGCTAAGAAGAAGGATTTTTGCTATACCTTTAACTGGTATCTGTATTTTGATCAGGTAACAAATACGGAGTTCGTGTTCCGTTATTTGTGGATATAAGGCATATAGCTTTTCTGTAAAATTATTATAAGTCGCATCAATGATTTGTCGTAATTCTTTCCAACTCTCTTCTGTTATAGATTTGGATTTATCCTCTTGGTGGATTGCCTGATGGAATAATTGATATATGTCCGATTTGTTAAGGGATAACTTTAATAGATCCTTTTCATTTAGCCCCATTTGGATTTTTTGATTCGATACTTCCAGTAATTCTTTTTGTGATCGGATTAGTTGTTTTTTTAATGTGTCCTTTTCTCCTTCTACTTGTTGTAATAGAATGCCTAATTCCTTAATTCTCTTTTTATTATCAAGGATATAGGCTTGGCTATTCTTATATTGTTCATCTTTTAGTTGAAGTAATCTTTTTTGTTGCTCCAAAGCGATTCTTTTTTGTGTTCTTGTATAGTTCGTATAAAAAGCTGCTGAACCTATAAATATCAGCAAACAGATAATTAGTAGATAGTTTTGTTTTTCTTTCTGTTCGTTTTTTAATAATAGCTGTTGATTCTCTTTTTCTGTATGCCGATAATTATAAAGGGCATGTATTTTTCCTATTGCTTCTGTCCGGGTAATTTTTTTTATAGAATCTTCAAGTTTAAGACATTGTTGTGCATAATCGAAAGCTGAATTGAAATTCCTTTTTTGTGCTTCTATTTTTGCTAATGCATTATTGACATAACTTTGCAAATAAATATTCTGTGCTTTTCTATTATCTTGCAATGCTTTTTTGAAATAAAATTGTGCAGAATCAAGTTGTGATGTTAACAGAAAAATAGAACCTAACCCTTTTAGATATATGGCATCATCTTTTAACTTCGGAATTTTTGAGAAAACTTTTTTAGCCGAGTCCAGCTTTCCTAATTCGAGGTAAACATTACCTAACTCTGATGATATCGAATTAATCAATTTTTGATCCTTTAATTCTGTGGCTTTACTATAAGCGGCCTGGTAGTAATATTCTGCACTATCAGGTTGGTTTAACGATCCATGCATTCGCCCCAAATTTCGTAATGCATAGATAAGATTAGGATTTTCTTTTTTTTGCTTTAGCCTACAAACATAAGCTATTTTGTAAGCCTTCAAAGCATCTTCATACAACGACTGATAAGCAAATAAAGTTCCCATCTGTTCATAAATCCGCCCTAAAACCTCATACCTCTGGCTATTCTCCCCAACATCCGCTGCTTGCTGAAAAATAGCTATCGCTCGTGGCGCATCCTTCATATCCCGATAAACGGAGCCTAAATAATAATAGGCTTCCATTAGTTTATCCGTATCACCATAGGATTCATAAAAGCGAACCACTTCTTTCATCAGTGAATCGGATTTGTGTGGGATATATTTTTTATCCTTGGCTTTTGTTGTAAGCAATCCATAATACATCCGTGTTTCTTCCGGTTCGTGCTGTATGACGGAGTCGAGCGAAGACAGATAAGTAAGCGCACTATCTGGGTATTGTTCGATACAACGTTTAGCCTTTAGCATCGCTTCCGGATAGGGCCTGTCTGTCCGACAGGAAAAAAGCATGATTAGTCCGGCGAATAATAATATGGGTTTAAGTAATTTCATCCGGTTACAAAGATAGGAGAAAATATATATTTTTCGTTTATCGAATTATCAAAATGTAACTACTATACCACCCAAATCGAGTTTCTATTACCGCTTGCCTGTTTCGGTAGCCAGTTGACAGTAGTGTAGTGCCGCGGAATTGAAGTCCCGGCTTTTGAATCCGGCACAGCGTTACAACAAAAAAAACGGACAATCTTTAAAGTAAAAGTCGGACATTTCTTAAAGTAAAATCCGGACAATCTTTAAAGTAAAACTTGGATATTTCTTAAAATCATCCTATATTTGCCTCATAAAAAGGATTTTACAATGCAAGCAACTATTGATTATCTACCTCGTATTTGCGATCGTCTTCTTAAAAAGAAAATGCGATCATCGGGTGCTGTTTTGGTTACCGGTTGTAAATGGTGCGGAAAAACAATGACTGCGTCACAATCAGCCAAAAGTGTATTGTATATGCAAGATCCGGATAAGACATCTTCCTTATTGGCACTGGCAGATACAAAACCGTCTCTGTTGTTGAAAGGTGAGAATCCGAGACTGATCGATGAATGGCAAATGGCCCCCGTACTATGGGATGCCGTAAGATTCGAGGTCGACCGCAGAAACGCTGTCGGACAATTTATACTCACCGGCTCCGCCGTTCCCAGTGATAATGTCACTGCACATACCGGGACAGGTCGTATCTCCCGGCTCCTCATGCGTCCTATGAGTTTGTTCGAATCCAAAGAGTCAAATGGAGAAGTGTCTTTAAAAGCATTGTTCGATGGCGAACAGGAAATCCTTTCTACCTCCAATCTCTCTATAGAACAAATTGCCTATGCTGTTTGCCGGGGTGGCTGGCCGGCCTCTGTCGGATTACCGCCCGAAGATGCCATTCAAATGTCTGTCGACTATGTATCGATGTACGAAGCGTTTTGTTGCAGTCCTTTGGCATGTCCCGGA
>OGZX01003078.1_pt1 | contig 12085 bp, 11 predicted proteins | sample 1576881 | NCBI WGS metagenome assembly OGZX01 (sample SAMEA3541542, study PRJEB24748) | human gut metagenome | biome: human gut; feature: human-associated habitat; material: faeces | place: China | collected 2012
ACTGGACAAGTCCTGTTCTTCCCTCTTGCCCTGCGGGGCAAAGCCTTCGGCTTTAAGAGGTTACATTCGTAACCGTTTATAACAATGATTATAAGTATAAAATGCATCTCACTTATAATCAGCCAAATGCATCTCACTTTCTTTATAAAAAAGTTATAATCATGGATAAGACCAGTAATATATCCACTCTTACCACTATCGGGATAGACCGACAGACCGGTAAATTGATAGATAAGCTCTGCCAACGCTATTCACTGAAAAAAGGGGAAATAGTCCGCTTGACATTTGTCTATATTGATAAAGCGTGTATTAACCCATCGGAAGCCCCAGAATCTGTAAAATCAGAACTGGCGAAAATAAACAAACGGCAGGATGATATAATCCGTTTCATCCGACACTACGAGGAAGAACAACTAAATCCCATGATACGAACCACTAATTCTATTGCAGTTCGGTTTGATGGAATTGGCAAGACATTGGAAACGCTTATTCTTTCCCAATTGGAATCCAGTCGGGAGAAGCAAACAGCCGTTTTGCAGAAAGTAAGTGAACAGTTCGGAAAACATGCCGATGTAATCAACCAACAGGGAAAACAACTTACCGCCTTGTATCAGATTCACCAACGGGATTATAAGAAGCTACTTCAACTAATACAACTCTATTCCGAGTTATCCGCTTGTGGTGTGATGGATAGTAAACGAAAAGAGAACCTAAAAGCTGAAATTACCAACCTAATAAACACATAGAGCCATGCACATAGATTTTGCCCCACCATCAAAAGGAACATACAACAATGCAGGGAGTAGCCGACAATTAGCAAATTATTGTGAGCATGAAGATTTGGAACGTATGGAAAAGGGTATCTATACCGATGGCTTTTTCAACTTGACGGATGATAATATCTACAAATCAAAGGTGATTAAGGATATAGATAGCAATATCGGGCAGCTACTGAAAACGGATGCTAAGTTTTTCGCTATCCACATCAGCCCATCGGAAAGCGAACTTCGGGCGATGGGGAATACTGAACAGGAGAAAGCGGAAGCCATGAAACGGTATATTCGGGAAGTGTTTATTCCTGAATATGCCAAGAACTTCAACAAAGGATTATCCGAAGCGGATATAAAGTTTTACGGAAAGATTCATTTCGATCGTAGCCGTTCCTACAACGAACTAAATATGCACTGCCATTTGATTGTAAGCCGTAAAGACCAAACCAACAAGAAGAAGCTATCACCGCTTACCAATCATAAGAACACCAAGAAAGGAACGGTTACAGGCGGTTTTGACCGTGTAAACCTATTCCAACAAGCAGAACAGGGCTTTGATAAGCTATTCGGCTACGACCGTCAATTATCTGAATCTTTTGAGTATGCCAATACTATGAAAAACGGCAACATAGACGATAAATTGAAAATACAGGAACAGGAATTACAAGAATCAAAACAATATTTTACTGGCGAAAATAAAAAAGAAGTATTCCAATCCAGTGAAAAAGAAAACACGATTTCTTGCAATCTTGATAACAAGCAAGAGAATAAACATTCTAAAAATCAACAAAATAATAGTGGTGGTGATTCTCTATTATCTCTCTTTTCATTGGGGGATGGTAACAATTACGATGCTACACAGGCAGAAGATTTACAGGCACAGAAACGCAAGAAGAAGAAAAAGAAGAAAGGAATAAGGAGATGATTAGATACGAGGAACTAAGAGCCGATATAGACTGCTACTTAATGGAGCGGTTTAAGTATCGTAAATCGCTTATACGGCTGACGGTGGATAACATCATCACCATCCGTAAGAATAGCCGAGTAGATTTGTATTTGCGTATCAGAAAGGTCAAAAGCAAATTTCCACCTGATTGCCTGATTATCGCCCGATTAAGTTTTACCAAAGAACGAGTAGGACACGGTACGCACTTTATCCGATTCTTGACCAAAGTAGCCCGAAAGTATGGTTTCTACCATATAGGCATTGAGTGTGCCAACGCAAAAAGCGGAGCATTTGCCAAGAAGTTAGGCTTTTACTCAATAGATGGCGAGAACTACGCCATAGCAGTAACCAATCTAATAGCTTATTTTTCAATGGAATAATCTTAATTAATCCTTTTTTTCTCTGAACACAAAGGTATATTCCAAGAATAAAACGGCAACACCGAGTCCTACGGGTTTTAATAAATTTCTTCCTTTTTCGTCCCGAAAAAGAGTAAATTTATTAAAAGTGTTGCCTTATTTATTCTTTCCATATAAGTAATGCTTATCAGAGAAAAAAAGGAAAAAACATGTTGGTAGGAGGAATTGAAGATTTGTAGTCATATTATTTGTTACTGTTTTGCTCATTCTGCACCCTTGCTTCTACCTCTTTATTCCATTGTTTCAATAAAATCTGCTTGATTGTTGAGGAGAGTGTATTAAACTCAACCAATTTGTTACCTAAAAAATTTAAAGCAAGTTTTATAAATACAGGTTTACTAACAGGCATTTTACCTTCATGCCCTTTATACAGAATATCAACCTCATCAATGAGTTGTAGCTTGTCTTCTGATAGGTTTATAAATTCCCCATCAGTCATAGCCATAAGAAAACGATTAGTAATTAATCCAAATATAGCATCACCAAACTTTTCCTTCATCTCATCTTTGGATGATTCTCTATTGCAGAAGTTAATAGAGTTATTTAGATATGGAGTTACCATTCTCTTCCACCCCTTTGAATAATATGGTTTTGGCTTTGGGTATTGATGCCTCTGTATGAAAATACAAAGATCAAGCTCTTTGTTAAGTTCAGTTATTATGTCTGAGTAAAGTTCTTTTCTTGTATAACGGTTTAGAGGTATTTTTTTATTTCGAATGTAAAGAATGACAAAATATGTACCATCTTTTTCAAACAAATCATCGTTTTCGCATACATAAGCTATTTCTTTGTTCTTCAATATAGGGTGGACACTTGATTTGTTATAAATGTCCATCCTTCGAATCGCAATATTCAAAATTGGTTGAAAATCTTCTATAGAATTAGTAGGAGTCCATCGTTCCCCTTGCCCATACGGGTTTGAATACTCCGGTTTAATACCATCTTTTATTTTATGTAGAAAACTCCCATCATTATGATATGACATTTCTGCCCGATAGACAAATCTTGATCTATCCATCTCTTCTTCTGTTAAATACCCTTTTTCATCATTGGAATTTTTAGATACGATAACCATACCGTTATAGTGATCTGTTATTTTCAAATCAACTATCCCATCTTTACCCATCTGAATAACATTAAATAGTCCATAGTAGCGACCATTCATTTTAAAATAAACCTTTATTTTTTCTCCTTTATTCATAATACAGTTTAATTGTCTGACAGTTAACACAAAAATACAAATAAATATTATGTTTATGACCTCATCTTGTGATAATTATTTTTTCTCTCCATATGATTAATGCTTATCGGAGTAAAAAATATGTTGGTTGTGATGTGCTTACTTTGCCAACTCATATTTACCCTCAATCCGTTCCGCAAGATTCGTCATATCCTCATTGATTTTGGTACGGGTTATATCCGCATAGATTTGAGTAGTGGAAATACTTTTGTGTCCCAGTGTCTGACTAATCGTTTCTATCGGAACACCCATTGAAAGGCAGAGGGTCGCATAGCTATGCCTTGCCATGTGATAGGTCAGCCGTTTGTCAATATTGGCGGCTTTAGCTATCTTTTTCAACTGAATATCAGCATTTCCGAGTGTGCCTAACCTAAATACCTTTCCATCAAGACCAGCAAAAGCCGTATTCCGGTATTTCTCAATAAGACGTAGCGGAATATCAAGTAATGGAATATGAGAAACACTTCCTGTCTTTTGGCGATTTAAGACAATCCATTGTTTACCATCTTCTTGCCGTACAATATTATCATGTCGTAAGTTCTTTAAATCCACATAGGCAAGACCTGTAAACGTCGAAAACAAAAACATATCGCGGATAAAATTGGCACTCTCACGTTCCATATCTACTTGCATCAATCGTTCTATTTCATCCATTGATAGCCATTTCCGGGTAATGGTTATCCGCTCAGGACGATAGCCAAAGAACGGGTCTTGATGCATCAAACCTTTGTTTAAGGCTCGCATTACAACTTTGCGTAATGGTTTTACGGTATTGTTGGTTGAATTCGGGTTAAATTGTAGATTGATTTTCAGATAGTAAACATACGATTCTATAAAATCGAAATCAACTTGGGTAAACGGAATATCCGTTACCCCGTATTTGTATTGTACAAACTCTTTCAAATGCCGATAAGCACGGTTAAGGTGCGTATAGGTAGTTTGGACTATCAAAATACCGATAGACTGCCGTTTTTCTTCTACTAAGGCTGCAAACTCCTGTATCAGACTATTTTGCCTGATACCTATTCCCTTGATAGCATTTTTCAGGATTTCAGCAGTAATATAACTCTTGTTTTCCAGTAAGGTTTTATAGTGGCGGACAAGTTCAGCCCTATAGTTTTCTATCTGCCTGTTGATGTTTGTTTCTTCTTTTGATTTGCCTATGGCTATTCCCTGTTTGGCATCCCATTTTTCAGGAGATAACTCTAATCCCGTACTGAAAGTCGAGCTTTTACCGTCCACACTGATACGCCCCATGATAGGACAATTGCCTGATTTCTTCCGTTTACTGGTATTCAGGTAAAAGAGTATAGCGAAAGTGCTTCTATTGTTTTGCATAATATCTTTATTTTGGATTATTAAAAGTTGAATTTAGTGGCAAGACGTGCAGATAGCTGCTGCATATCATTGCCTATTTTCTCATTGTTAAGACGTGCGTAGCGTTGGGTAGTCTGAATATGTTTGTGTCCCAACATCCGGCTGACACTCTCTATCGGAACACCTTGTGAAAGGCATATTTGACTTGCAAAAGTGTACCTTGCCATGTGATACGATAATACCCGATTAATACCACAGTTTCTTGCAATACGTTTTAAACCTACATTCACCTGTCCTAAACTCATAGACGGAAATACTTTTCCATCGGGGGCAAGCCCTTTGTAATACTCCATGATTTGGATAGGTATATTCAATAGTTTTACATTAAACTCCGTATGTGATTTTTGCCTGTTGGCTGAAATCCACAAACTACCATCATCTTCGGTAATAATATCTTTCCAAGAGAGTTTATGCAGGTCTGCATAAGCCAAGCCCGTAAAGGTCGAAAACAGGAACATATCACGGATAAACCGTTGTGTGCCTGATTTAAGGGGAGTTTTCATTAACAAATCCAACTCATCATTGGTGAGCGACTTATTTTTAAGTTCTGTTTTTTCCAACTCAAAACCGTCAAAAGGCGGACGGGTGATAATTCTTCGATGCAATGCCAAACGTATCACCTTGTTTAACAGAACTATCCTTGCCTTGACTGTTCTCGGCTTCATCTTACGTTTTACCCTGAAAAAGAAATTCAATGCTTCGATGAAAGGTAAATCTAATTCGGTAAGGGGAATATCCTCTACATGGTATTCTTCCAGAAGAAATTGTTTAAGCTGTTTGTAAAGGACTTCATATTGCTTGTAGGTAGATTGCGCCCTGTCAATGCCTATTCTCCCTTTGAAATCGTCCATCATTTCACCGAACAGGACAAGCAGTGTTTTTTGTGCGGTGGCAATTCCTTGAAAGGCGTTCTTCACTTCAATAGCGGTTACTTTTCCTGTTCGCTTTAGAATGTCCCTGTAATGCGCATGTATGGAGAGATTAATTTTATTAATCTCTCTGTTGAGTTCAACGGCAACACGACTTTTGCCGATTGCCCGACCTGATTTTACACTCCAAAGCCTTTCTTCGATTTTCAGTTTTGAACCGAATTGTGCGATAGTGTTGCCGATAATGATTTTTCCGACAATCGGAAAAACGGCATCGGGATTTGTTTCTGTTCTCTCTGTGTTTCCCTCTCGTTTGAGATAGAACGACACTTTCAGTTCGTTGTTCATAACGCTCACATTTTTGGTTCGTAAAATTACTTTCTTTGTGAGTTATCCAAACAATGTAAACCGCAGACAAACAATGCTATAACCAGACGTTTGAGGTCATTGGATTGCTCTATTTTTCGCCTTTCGTAACGGGTAACGGTTTAGAAGCGGAAAGTCTGCACAAATCTGCTTTTTCCTGCATTTTCACTACCGGACACCATAAGCTACTAAAAGACATACATTTCTATCTGTCAGCCAATTACCCTAATTTTCTCTCTTTCTCCTTTTACACTCCTTGTTTTCAAAGCTGCTTAGAATTATCTCAGCAGCTCTGAACCTTTTTAGAAAATCACTCCGAAGTCGTGTTTCCAATGAAAGAAAAATTACTCAAATTAATATCTTTTTCGCTCGTCGGGACGGGTGGTCCCGCCCCTTGCCGCTGGGCGTTCCCCGACCGATGAGCTTTTTAGTGAAGTATCACAATATTGTTTTCTTGCAATATTGATAGCTTGATTTCTTGACAACTTGTTTTCTTGATGTCTATATTGCAAGATTTCAAAGTTGCAGGTTCACATGAAAATAGGATTGCAAGATGAATGGATTGGCAGATAACATTATATCTTTCACTTATAGACAAAAATATATTCTCTTTTCAAAAGTCCATGCAGTTTATGAGGAACTTGCGAAAAGAGAATATAATTAGTAAAATCTAACAGGGAGGTTAATTGTCGTTTTCGTCCATCTTCCGGAGAAGTTTTTCTATTAAGCTATTAAGGAAGGCTGTTCTATCCCTTTTGCGTTCCCTGATGGTGAGATAAGTACGGTAGTAATCACCTAAGTCTATTTTGAATGATGCTTCTATATAGGTCATTATCTCCTTTATATCGGCATTCCCATTGTTTAGAACTCCAGCAGCATATATAGCATACCCTAATTCGATGGCGGAAACCTTAGTCCCCGTCCATCGAAATGGATTATCAGGCAGAGAAGCCCGACTGGTTTCTACTACTTCTATCCTTTCTACGTCTTGTAATCGTTGTTGCAGGTAAATTTCCAGCATATCATAAGCCAGCATTTGGGCTACTCTATAGTCACAACAGGTAGAAAACAAAGGGTCTTTATCCAATAATCCACAATTATGGCACAGTTTGTAATTCTCATGTCCTCGAAGAAAATAGTATTTATCCAAATGTATCGCTTTAGAACGATAGTATTGGTAAAAGTCAAGGTTGTTGTTGCAAAAGTCTATTATTGCAACCTGTTTCTTTTTATAATGCTCCTTAACCACTTCTTTATTGCCATTGGGCTTTCTCAATTCAAGCGTATAAATATCATTGTAGTATATTAATTTGCTTAAAATTAACGGCTTAATGTTTTTGAAGAAATATATTTCTTCCTCATTATCCTGAAAGTTATATTTATGTATAAACTCTCTTAATTCTTCAAATAGAGGTCTTATGCAGTTAATCAAGTGTAGAGCCTTGTCGGAAGACACATTACCATCCATACATGATATTTCTATCTCTGCATTAATTTTAGATATTATATTATCTGTAAATTGTTTCATGTTCTTATTGTAAATCCAATCTGCTAATAATTTGTTATTTGACACTTATCCTCGATTTAGTTTTTTGTTTCTTGTCCTGTGTAACTAAATAAACACCTGTAAAAACTAATACGGCAGACAATAGCTTTTGCAACGAAAATATATCTTGTCTGATTAAGATTGCAATCACGGAAGCTATAATAGGTTGTACATAATTGTACATACTGACCGTAGTCGGACGAATATGTTTCAATGCCATAGGAATGAACATAAACGCTAAAAATGTGGCTCCGAACAACACATATAAGAGGACATACAGTTCCGTTATGTTGAATGTTTCTTTATGGAATGTGGGAACATATTGTATGTATTGGAAACAGAACGGAGCCAATGTCAGTGTCGAAAATAGAAACATCCATTTCATTATTGTTACTGACGAATATCGTAGGGATAACGGTTTGGATAATACCAAATAAACGGAATACATTAAATTGTTGATAACTATCAATATATCACCTCTAAAACTATTTGTAGAATTTGCCGTATGTGTGGAACTGAATACAAGTAGCAGACCGCCGCTTACTCCCATAAAAACTCCAAATGATTTCTTCGTGGTAATCGTTTCTTTTAGTATGATAGCAGCCAACAGTAATACAAAAATCGGCACGGTAGTGGCGATGATTGACGCATTGACAGGCGAAGAACTTTTCAGCCCCACCACAAACAGCCATTGGTTAATACCAACTCCACAAAGGGCACAGACGAGGAGTGTCCCCAAATCTTTTGGCAAGACTTTCTCCTTTGGCATGAAAAGAGATACGAGCCAAAACATCATGCAGGCAAAGGTCGCCCGCATGATGGTGATTGCTTCCGGAGGAACATTAGATGTCAATAGGTATTTAAAAACGGGCATACTAATGCCGAACAGGATATTGGCTGTCAATATCAGGATGTGTCCTTTCATTTTATTGATTACCAAACATTGTGATGAATTCTATCCTGTAACCGAATTTCTTTCTGTTTACAGATATGTGCATTTTCCGCTGCATAGCCGATGGCAAGAAAACAAGTGAACTCGTATTCTTCGGGGGCATTAACATGGTGTTTCACATACTCAGGTTCGTTGCCGATGGGAATACGAAACGCACACGCCAGTCCTTCTGCTGTTGCTGCTAATAGGATATTTTCCACTGCCGCCCATGCCGAGGCGAAATAATTGAGCGAACTTTGGTCTGCTGGATGACACAGAGGACAGCCCTTTTGCCGGAAAAACGGTAGAATAAGGCAATTGCTTTGCATAAGCATACGTTGTTGTTTGGGTAACGCATCAACAAACATGGCGTGTTCGTCCTTATCCATTATGCTTGCGGCAGCATTAAGTCCAGTCTGCTGAATGTTTTTGGTGTTTTCTGCCACTGGTGATATAAGTTGTGCAATGTTTTCCTGCCCTCTCACGATAATGAACTCAAATTGCCGCAAATGGTCGTTGGTCGGAGCTTTAAAGGCAGCCGATAATACTTTTTCCAGTACTTCATCCGTTACTTCCTTATCAGAAAAGTCACGGATTGTTCTTCTTTTCTCTAATACTTGATAGAAATCCATAAAAATACATTTTAATAGTTAGACTTATTGTTTTCAGCAGCAAAGTTACTGCGTTTAATTGTTGAATATTTGTGTTATTGTTTCGCATACTTGTCGTATATTTGTATTAAGCTATTTTATGTACAGTTATGGAAGAAATGATTATCCCTTACGAATTGCCTGAAGCAGAGAACCACTCGTTCTTTTTTATAGACCAACGAGTTGATACTCATATAGAAGCTAAATTGCATCAGCACGATGCATGGGAGTTATATTATGTGTTACATGGACATGGAACTCGAATGGCAGGTGATACGTTGCAATCTTTTTCGGCGGGAGATGTAGCATTGATACCACCGTCTATGCATCATTATTGGGAATATACGCCTTTATCGGCAGATAGTGAGGGGTGTATTCATTACTTGATGGTTGCTTTCAACCACTCCTTTGTAGTAAGGTGTATGGAGGTGTTTCCCGAATTGCGAAATCGATTGGCAAGCCTTACATTTCCTGTTAATGCATTAAAGTTTGGAGTAGAAAGCTCTCGTATCATTCGCAAAATATTATCGCGAATGAACGATATGGATGAATTAGGGCGATTGTGCGAAATGTTCCGCTTACTACCTATTATTTTCAATACATCCGACCATATTTTTGCAGGCAAACCTATGCATATTGAGCGTGATGTAAGACGTATGCAGCAAATCTGTACCTATGTGATGGCTCATTATGTTCATACTATCTCTTTGGATGAAATTGCTGCCGAAGTGGGCATGAACCGTTCTGCGTTTTGCTCCTACTTCAAACGATGTAAAGGAATGACATTCTCACAATTTGTTATCCAGTATCGCTTGAATACGGCTTGCGAGCTTCTGAAACATTCACAAAAGCAAATATCGGAAATCTGTTTTGTAGTTGGGTTTAATGATGTTCCACATTTTAATAGAGTTTTCAAAGAATTGAAAGGAGTATCACCAAAGGAATATAGAAAGCTAAATACCTAATTAAGTGCAAGGTGCAAGTATATATCTATATATAGCTTGCACCTTGCACTTAAGTTGAAACATTAATAATCAAAGACTTGCGTAATTCAAAATGAATGTATACTTTTGAACCCAAGATATAAGCAGACAGACAAAGGACAGAAGCGGACAGCTTCTTGGGACTAAAACGTGACAAGTACAGAGCTTATAATTCCGAAGATATTGATTTTTAGGAGAATATACCGCAAGGTTCATGACCCAGGCGGATCACTGAAAACGAAAGAAAAGTCAAGCAAGGGGATGTGTCAAAATAAGTCCATCCCCTTTTTTATAGTTTAAAAGCAGGGTCTATCTTCGACTCACCTGATATTAATCTTCCCTTTAAAGAAGTGACACCAGACTTGTCGGACTCTATGCGCAAAATAGTCCGTTCCTGCTTCTGTAAGGCATCTCGTGTAATAGATCAGTTCCACATCCAGAAATTAGCCTGTGATGCCGTACAGGAAATGCGTATTAAGCTCCGTTGGGACGCTATTCAAGAAGCCAATGAAGATATGGGCAGGATTCCAGGCTTTTAATGTGATCGCAGCAACCTTTTATGAGCATTATGAGAAGATACTTAACTTCTTCTAATGCAGCGGCTGAATCATTTAACGCGAAAATCAAACAGTTCAGAACGGCTTTAAGGGGAGTGGTGGATGAAAAATTCTTCCTCTTTAGATTAGCCAAGATTTATGGTTATCCAAAATGAGAGGGCGGCTGAACCCCAAAAGTGAGTTTAATGTAAAAAGCGGGAGATAGATGATGGATCACCCCGGAAAGTTGTGGAGAAAGCAAAAAATAATTATTTTTGCTCAATGGAAACAGGTTACGAACTATTCTTACCCGAAGGCATATTGACTTACTTTGAAGTAACCCATGCCGATCGCACAGCAACAGCCATATTAATATACTTAGATGAGAAGGACTTATCCGAGGAAGAACGAAGTGGAAAACATCTTCAATCCAAAGGATTTTATCCTCCTGCCTCTATCCATGACTTTCCATTGCGTGGAAAAAGTCTAATCCTTCACGTTCGCCGTCGCCGTTGGGTTGACCTGGATACCGGCAATCCTTACATGCGGGCTTGGGAAGTTGTGGCAAAAGGCACTCGTCTAACAGAAGAGTTTGCCTCTTTTTTAAAAGGAACACCTGGATAATACTCCAGTCAGTAGCACGGTTTTAGCTAAGTTCTATGGTTTGGATGGTCAACGTTTAGAGGAATGGTACCGTTTGAATTTGTCCGGATTTTATGAATGGGAAGACCGCCCACATGCGGATAAATGGTTACTGTTCGAGGAAAATATGGGCCCTTATCTAAGTATAGATGAAACTTCATTGAGTGATGGTGAGCTTTATACGATTGTTACCAATAAGGAGGCAAAGGGTCGTAAAGGAGCAATCGTTGCGATGGTCAGGGGCACAAAAGCCGAAGACGTTACGGAGGTTCTGTTAAGAATAAAAGACCGGCTACGGCATAAGGTAAAGGAAGTCACATTGGATATGGCTGCAAATATGGGTATGATAGTAGATCGTTGTTTTACCAAGGCCTCACAGGTTACCGACCGTTTCCATGTCCAAAAGTTAGCCTGTGATGCATTGCAAGATATGAGGATTGCCCTTCGTTGGCAGGCTATTGAACAAGAAAACAAAGAAATGGCCCTGGCTAAAGAGAATAATATATCCTATGTGTCCCAAGTCTTAGAAAATGGGGACACTCATCGTCAACTGCTTGTAAGGAGTCGGTATTTGTTATTTAAAAACGAGGATAAATGGACTCCTCGTCAGAGACAAAGGGCGGAGATTCTATTCCATTATTATCCCTCTTTGGAAGTGGCCTACAAGCTTACGATGCAACTAAAGAATATCTACCATATAACGAAAGATAAAAAAATAGCTCTAACCCGTCTGGCAAGGTGGTATAATGCCATCGAAGAATCTGGATTTGAACATTTTGGGACAGTCATGCGCTCGGTGCAGGCACATTA
>OGZX01003082.1_pt1 | contig 12052 bp, 10 predicted proteins | sample 1576881 | NCBI WGS metagenome assembly OGZX01 (sample SAMEA3541542, study PRJEB24748) | human gut metagenome | biome: human gut; feature: human-associated habitat; material: faeces | place: China | collected 2012
GAAACGACGAAAGCGGACAATGTGGAACCGGTGGATGGGAAATTGTTCTGGTATCATCAGAACAAGACTTCCGATATACTGGACAGGATGTTGGAGAAACAGAATTTTACAGCCTATAAGGAGCTGATCCCCGATATCACCCGGAATCGCATATCCGGAGGTCTTATCTGTGGTGAAAAGTTGCAATATAAGGGAAAAGAACCATTTGCTTTAGGTGTGTGGGAAGGTACAGCATGGAATTTGGCAACGGATTTACCCAAAAAGAAACGTACGCTGCACATATTAATGAATTCGGAACAGAATCCGGATCTGTCGTCATGGAAAGGCGAGTTGATAGGCCGGGCTCAGGCTTTACCCGCTACTCTGAAAGGGGTATGGCAAAAACACCGGGATCGTTGGCATGCATTCTGGGATAAGAGTTATATCTTTATTAATCTCGATAGAGGATCGTCTGATCCGGGATTCCAGGTCGGGCGTAATTATCAGTTATTCCGTTATATGCTGGCATGTAACGAAGGAAATGATCTGCCGCTGAAATTTAACGGGGGTATTTTTACCTTCGATCCTCTGGAAAGGAAAGATTGTCCGAATATGCCGGAAGAAGGAGGGTACTTCAGGGAAGGAACTCCTGACTTCAGAGGTTGGGGTAATCTGTTCATGTCGCAGAATCAACGACTTATCGGCTGGCCCGGACTGGCTTCGGGTGATTATTCACTGGTAGAACCTTCTCTATTGTTTTATAAAGATCGACTGGAAGTGGCCGAACAAAGATCCCGTTTCTACTGGAAACATGAAGGGGCAGCATTTGCGGAGCATCTTTCTTTATATGGCCTGCCGGTCAATAATCTGGCAACACCAATTGGAGAATCTTCAGCTGCACATTTGAAATATCATTTTTCGATGCAACTGGAATTTGCCTATATGGCATTGCTTTGGGCGAAATACTCCGGGCAGGACATAGACAAATACTTACCTTTCATAACATCTGTTGTCCGCTTTTTCGAAGAACATTATAAAGCTGAGCAGAAAAAGAGGACAGGGCAGGAGTTTGATGCGGACGGGAAACTGGTATTGTATCCTATCAATGGCTTGGAGATATTCAAAGAAGCGGTAAATCCGGTAGAAGTAGTTGCCGGGTTGATAGCAGTGACCGACGAGCTACTAGCCTATCCGGCCGGTTCTGTTCCGGATGATATACGATCTTATTTTGCTGATTTATCCGGGCGGTTACCATCGGTCAGATATGAGGAGAAAGCTGGTAAATCTGTGATTAAACCGGCTTACCAATATGACAAAGCAGATAATACGTGGGAGTTTCCTGAAATGTATACAGTTTTTCCTTACAACCTGATCAGGTTAGGGAAAGAAGAAGGATTACCGGAAGCGATAAACACCTGGTATAATTTACCTGCCGACAGGAGGAGGGCGCTTGATTTCTGGAGTTGGCAATGTACTCCGGCTTATGCAGCTCTGCTCGGACAAACAGGCGAGGCAAAGCGGTTGATCATTGAAAAGATGAGTGATAAGAACGCAAATGTGAAGTTTCCTGCTTTCTTTGGCCCCGGACATGACTGGATCCCTGATTTTAACTGGGGAGGAAGCGGTATGGTTGCTTTGCAAAAGATGTTATTGAATAGCGGCGGGGGGTATACGAATCTGTTTTCAGCGTGGCCAGCCGATTGGGATGTGTCTTTCAAGCTCTTTGGCTATGGAGGAAGTGTGGTTGAATGTACATTCGAAAAAGGAAAGGTTGAGCGGCTGGTTACTAGTCCCCGTAACCTAAAGATTTGTAATTTTAACGGTTATAGCTTCTAAATCAATATTGTTGTCTGGATTTTATCCCTATATTTGCGGGGTTAAATCAAATACATGAAATGATACAGAAAGATTCTTACACTTCTGCGCAGTTGACCGCGATGGTTGTACTGCGATTATTTATTGGTTGGCATTTTGCCTATGAAGGGTTGGTGAAGATCCTGAATCCAAAATGGACTTCATTGCCTTATCTGATGGATTCCAAAGGTTTTATGTCAGACTTTTTCTCCGGATTGGCTAGCGATCCGGCTATGATGAACATGGTCAATGCGTTGAACGAATGGGCATTGCTGTTGATTGGTCTTGGACTGATTACAGGTGCTTTCAGCAAACTCTCTTCTATCGGGGCAATGATATTGCTTGCGTTTTATTACCTTTCCCATCCTTCATTTATCGGTGCACAATATATGATGCCGTTTGAAGGATCTTATCTGTGGATAGACAAGAATCTGGTCGAGATGGCGGCATTAGCTGTATTGTTGGCTTTCCCAACCTCTCATATTATCGGGCTGGATCGCTACCTGAAAAAAGCGATCCCCTTATTGTCTAAACTCAAACTAATGTAATATCATGGCAACAGAAAATAACAACAATACTCCGAAAGAAAATAAAGGCCCTGAATCGGAAGGCCGACGCAATGCCCTGAAGGCACTTGCCACTATCCCTGTATTGGGTGCACTGGGCTTTGGTGTTTACAGGAAACAACAATACGATAAAAAAACGAAAAGCCTGGGCAGTTCTTTCCGTTTCGATAAGGAACATTATATGATCCCTGCCCAACCGGACGGAAAGAAGATACGTATCGGGATGATCGGTTTCGGTATCCGTGGTAAACAGTTGATGCGTGGTGCCGGTTTCGCCGAACCATCCTGGATCGACGGACTGATCGAAGGAGCAAAGAATGACAGTAAGGACAAGCGTTACGAACAATTCCTGCAACAAGACGATCTGAATATCGAAATAACCGGCGTATGCGATATCTTCGATGTATATGGTGAAGCGGCTGTACTGGCTGCCTCCAACATCCACCGCGAAGGATCGAACGGTACTTTCGGCAAGGCTCCGAAGCGTTACAGAACCTATCAGGAACTGTTGGCGGCCGACGATATCGACGCCGTTATCATTGCGACTCCCGACCATTGGCACAGTACGATGGCGATGGAAGCGGCCAAGGCCGGCAAGCATGTGTATGTAGAGAAACCGCTTTCGTGGACGGTTCCCGAAACTTATAAGGTACGGGAAGTGGTGAAAGAAACCGGTATTGTATTTCAGTTAGGTCACCAAGGACGTCAGACCGACAGTTATATCCGTGCTAAAGAGATCATCGACAAAGGCCTGATCGGTAAAGTATCCCTGATCGAAGTATGTACCAACCGTAACGATCCGAACGGAGCCTGGGTGTATCCGCTGATCGACGGTGCTTCCCCCGAAACGATCGACTGGAAACAGTTCGAAGGACCGGAAGAACGTATCAAGGAATATACCGACTATATGACTTCCAATAACCTGCAACGGTACATAGGTCCTGATCCTCGTGATAAGTTCAGCCTGGAACGTTTCTTCCGCTGGCGTTGCTGGTGGGATTACAGTACAGGTTTGAGCGGTGACCTATTGACACACGAATATGATGCGATCAACCAGATATTCGATGTCGGTATTCCTCACTCGGCAACCTCTTCCGGTGGCGTCTATTACTTCAAGGATGGCCGTACTGTGCCGGATGTATTGCAGACTACCTTCGAATTTCCGGATCGCGATATGACAATGTTGTATAGTGCCACCCTGGCGAGCAACCGTCCGCGTGGTAAAGTCATTATGGGACACGACGCCCAGATGGAGCTTTCCAATACGATTACCCTGAAGGCCGACCCAGCTTCCGAGATCTATAAGGAGAAGATCGACAAGGGAATTATCAAACCGAATGAACCATTTTACACCTATGTACCGGGACAAAATTCGGTGGATGCCATCACGTCGCCTACTGAGTTGTATTTCGCCCAACGTGGCCTGCTTTATACGTATGTAAGCGGCAAACGTTACGACACAACTCACCTCCATATACGCGAATGGCTGGAATGCATCCGTCAGAACAAGCAACCCAGTTGTAATATCGATGCTGCATTCCAGGAAGCCATGACCGCCCACATGGGAACCCATGCTTATCTGGAAGGACGTACGATGTACTGGGATAAAGAGAAAGAAGAGATCGTGAGAGGATAAAAATTATAAAGCAAAAGAAGCTGCACATTATATAATGTGCAGCTTCTTTTTTACCTGTTATTGAGCTTCTTCAATAACAGTTTCCCCGGTTTAAACTTGACGCTTACTCTGGGGGAGATCATGCAGGAATTACCTGTTCGGGGATTGCGGCCGATGCGGCTGGTTTGATGCCAGGGTGAGAAAGAACCGAAACCATGCAGGGCAATATCGTTTTCGGAGTTTAGTTCTTCAGCCATCGTATCCAACAAAAGATTCAGTATATTCCGGCAAGCTGTTTCCGTATATGCGGTGCGGCTGGATATTGATTTCACCAACTCTGTTTTATTCATGTCCTTCAATGTTTTATTTACGGGGTGACCGTCTGTTTAACATAAATCGTGTCCCGTGCCGTTGCGTTGGCGGCATTACGGATTAACAACAAGGCAGAACGCGCTTCTACTGTGGGGGGAGCAGACTGACCCACCAGGTTGACCGTATAAGAACGTTTGATGCCGGTCGATGCTTTTGTCTCAACAGGATCACCCTGGGCGATCGTGATCCATTCGCTACCGGTATACTCCTCCGGGTAAACTACCAGGGCATCCGAATCGAAAGGACTGACTGCTATGAAAGAGAAAGAGGCATCCGCTGTGGTTGCCGGGGCACTGACGGTCTTTTTATCCGTGTCGCTGTAGCTGCAACCGGTGCCTGTGCAAGTCACTCCCGAAATCTCCGGCGCCGCCTTTTGTGTTGGCTGTACGTTTACCGTATCCACAGCATTCCATTCGCCTACCGTTACGTTGTAGGTGATATCCGTCAGGCCCGGAGCAGGCTTGATGAGTACCAGGTAACGATGATTGCGGACGATGGGGACAGGCTTTTTTACGCCGGTAGTAGCATCGGTCACCTCGAGAGCGATCTGACGTGTCACCTCTTGCCCACGCAACTTCCCTTTAATCTCCAGGCCTGTCGGGGCATGATCCGTTTCGTGGTTTTCGTAGGTGTAGAGCGAATGCCAGATACGCTGGCAGGTGGCGGTGGCTTGTGCGGCGGGATCTCCGTCGGTCACGTCCGTTGCCGTGCCGTCGGCTTCCACTTTACAAAGCCTGATCGCGTTGGCAGCCGATGTCCAGTCGCTTACCGTCAGCACATCGGGCGAGACGTAATCCATCTGCGGTACGATATAACTCTGTGGGCGCGCATGCAGGATGCGTACACTCGTCAATAGGAAACCACCCTTCGGATCGGCGTCCGTCATTCCCGTTACATACGCTTCGTTGGTGATGTCGATGCGGGCGGTGAGGCGTTCCAGCGAGAGGTTGAAAACCTCCTCCTTTTCCTTATGGAGCACAACCGATGTCGAACCGTACATCGCAAAAGCATAGTTGTTACCGGCCCCATCGTTACCCGTGCAGAGCGGCATCGAGGCGGTGAATGTTCCTACCGCTACGCTGTCGAGCAATCCCTGCCAGGAGACGACCTGGCTGTAATCGTAATCTTCCGGCAGGTTGGCAACGGCAATGATATCGGCTTCGTGGCCTGCACCGGCCGTCAGGTCGACAGTAGCGGTGTAACCCTGTGAAGGGTCGGAGGCGTTGACTGCCACCAGTTGTACCTTGTTCGGAAAATCGGTATAAGTCTCGCCTGTTTTGGCAGGTTCGTACACCTGCATTCCTTCCGCGTCGGTATGGACGAAGAAAGCGATACGGTCCACCCGTTTCTCGTCGTCGGTGGCATCGTTCAATAAGTCGCCTACCGCACGCGTTTGTACACCAGAGCGTATGGTTGCCGCCAGGCGCGTGACACCTTCGGGCAGCGGATTGCCGCTTTCCCGGCCGATCTCCTCTACATTACAACTGCCGAATAATGCTATCGGCAGGAGGAGGGTTGTGATCCATTGTTGTATTCTATACTGTTTCATATCTTTCTTTTTTAAGTTGTCAATCGGGTTTTACTGAAACACGTTCCGTCCCCCGACGGAGTGCCTGTCCGACGGGTATCGGAGGCAGGCTCCGAGGTTAGACGGACACCGCCTCCGTCCCGGGACGGACAGGCTTTCAGTAAGGTCACTCTATTACAGGGCGGTCGTCGTCGTCACCGCCGCCACCGGTGTTGGTGCTCAGCAGAACCGGGAACTTATAAGTACGGGGTTCTTTTACGTTGGCAGTGCGGCCGTATTGGGTCGTTATGCTGATGTAATAGTCGCCTGCCGGCAGGTTAGCGGGTACCATCACGGTCAGTTGTGACGGGTTGTTATGTACGATAACTGCGGCTTTGACCGTTGTGCCGTCCTGTGCTGCCGGGATAAAATAGAAGCCGTTGGCTTCGTTGGAGCCGACAATCTTGATGTTGCTGCCACCCACCACGATCGGCATGCCCGGTGTGAAAGTACCGTCGTCCTTTCCGGTTGACGAGTCGGTGATACCGCCGATAACCGGCCCTACGGTAGCGGCTCCGTTGGCTTCCACCACAGTCTCCAACAGGCGTTTACGTAATGTTTTACCAGAGACGTAAGAAACAACGAGCGAGTGAATTTTCGGATCGAACGGATCGGTAGCCCTGGCAAAGGCTCCTTTGATCTGCACCAGATACTGGCCGACCCCGTCCACCACGCTCATACCGCTGGCAATGGCGATCGACTTTTCGTCGTCGGCCATCTTCAGGATATTCTCGATTGTTTCCGGTCGGTACTCCGTCCTCTTCTCTACGATACGACGTGCTATGTCGGCGTTGTAAAGGGTTCCATTGATACGCGGGCGAGCTACGCAATCGCCTTCTTTCTCTGTTAACGCATTGTCATACAGATCAGCATAAAGTTTAATGTCTGACATAATTGTTTAGTTTTAAATATTAATAATAGTGGTCGGGGGAAAATAAAAATCCCCCAACATCTGTTTTATTCAGATGATGGGGGCTTAGATGGGATGAAATTATAAGTTGATTATAACTTTTCTATTTCTTCAGGAGAGAGGCCTGTTACTTTGACAATATCGGAAATGGAAAAACCAAGAGATTTCATCTTTTGGGCGGCTTCTGTTTTGCCTTCTGCTTTACCTTCCATTTTACCCTTCGCTTCCCCGTCTTCAAAGCTAGCATCCAAAGCGGATAGCATATCGCGCTCAACGGCCAGGCTCAGTTCGTATTCCAGCCGTTCATTAGCTGACATACGTTCTATTTCCACAATGCTTTTCAGCTTTTGGAATAGCTGGTTATTAAGTTCTTCCGGTAGACGTTCCATAATTTCGATGTTGTTTAAGACGTATAACCACTTTAAGTAAATGGTGTTACACTCAGACAAAGGTAATACAAATTTCGGCATTTCCAGATATACTTCGTTCAGTGTTTCGCTGAAAGGAATCTTTAAATCCCTGTCCATACGCACCACATCCCAGCGGTATTTCTCCGGATAATTCGGCTCCATTACGTAATTCAGGATGCAGACAATGTACACTTTATTGATATTGTAATCCCAGTTTCTCTTCCTTTCCGCTTCAGACAGATGTTCTAGTCTTTCCCTGGCAATGGTTGTTTGTTGCTGAATAGCAAAGGAAGCATAATAAAGAATACGATCCGAGAAGTACTTCTGTCGTGCCTTTTGCATCTCCACAATAAAGAATTCTCCCTTTTCATTTTCACAAAAGATGTCGAACACGGCTCTACGCTGGTCATGTTTCATGCCCAGCATTTCTACGTTACGAAAAGTGATGTTGATGATTACTTCGTCATGGAGAACCCCATTCAGAAAACTGATAATCAGGTCTTTGCTGACTTCGCTCCCGAATATGGCCTTGAAACCATAATCCGAGAATGGATTAAGAAATTTGTTCATAGCTAAAATTTTTAGTCACGTCCAATAACAGACGTGACGCAAATATAAGAAATGTTTCAATTGCTTAATCCTTTTCAGCCAATAATTTTCATCCTATCTAAACCCCACCATGTCAAAGAACGATTGTCGATTGACATGGTGGGGGATAGAAGAAATGGATAAGATTTTACTAGAAGAATCTTAATTTTCTGGGATCTTGTGCAGTATGAAAGATACCGATAATCTGTACTGTATTTTTATCTACTGTATAGACCATTTTATAACTCCAACGAACAATAAATCGCACTGTCCGATTGGTGGTACTGGCATATTCATCTTTGGCATAACCGTTTGGAAAGATTTCAAGGCTTTTGGCTGCTTTCAATAATTCACGTTCCACATATAAAGCGCGAGTTTCACTTTCTTGTTCAGTGATATAAGCTACAATGTTAGAAAGGTCGGTTATGGCTAAATCAGAGAATATCACGTCATAATTCTGCATAATTATAATCCAGATCTTCACATAACTGCTTTAAGCTTTTGCATTTACCGGTAGCACATTGGGTTATCCCCTCGTTTATACGCTCCAGATACTGATTACGTGTAAGAGGATTACCATCTGAAGTATGAGCAACGACCTGTTTCTCGTATGTTTTGATACGTGACAAAAAATCGTGCTGTTCAGCAAGACTTAAACTTAGAAAAGATTCATACAGATTATTTGCTGTCATAGTATTATATGAATTGGTTGTTAATATGATTGCAAATATAAACAATTATAATAGATGGCAACATTATACGGATATTTATTTCTCTGATTCTTTCAATTATCCCCTATCTAAACCCCACCATGTCAAAGAACGATTGTCGATTGACATGGTGGGGAAAACAGAACTGCTATCCAATCTTTATTATAGCGTCGGGAGTAACTTTTCCCCTCTTGAGAGGGGGTAGGGGGTGTGTTATATTTCTGTCATACAACTAGCTTTAACACAGGCTTTATCCCTATATCGAAAGGGGCTGTGTGTATGTAATATTACTTGTTTGCAATAAGATGACACACCCCCTGCCCCCTCTCAAGAGGGGAAAAGTTACTCCCGACGTTATATCAAATGCAAAAAGAAGATAGTTCCAAAATGGAACTAACTGAATTCTTTATCATTTTTCCCTGCGGGATAAGTTTTCAAGGATTACTTGGCTGCTTATTTGTCTCTATATAATCCATTATTACGGCCATAACGTTGTCGAGGTCGCCCAAAACTTCTTTATCCTCGAAACGAAGGAGGTCGATATGTAGTTTTTTTAGATAGTTCTCTTTCTCTTCATCCCGTTTCATCGTTTCTTCGTAATGATGAGATAAACCGTCGAGTTCTATTGCTAGTTGTAATTCCTTGCAGTAAAAGTCTACAATATAACAGCCTATCGGTTTCTGCCGGATAAAGCGTACGCCTAGTTGCTTTCCTTTCAAGTACTTCCAAAAACGGACTTCGGATTGGGTACTGGCATTCCTGAGTTCGGAGGCCAGGGATTTCAGATGGTTGTTGTAATGGATTATCATAGTTGGTTTTTTGATTGGAAACAAAGGTAATAAATATTTTGTTTCATTGTAGTTTGGGAGATGGCTTTCCTACTATTGTATGATAATTACACACCCCCTGCCCCCTCTCAAGAGGGGAAAGGTTACTCCCGACACTATAAGAGGATATACAAATCTCTATACCTGATTATTTTCCCCACCATGTCAAAGAACGCGGGCCTTATGGCCTTTTAGAAGATTCCCGGAAGGGAATGGGAACGAACGCAGGGCGGTTGACTACTGCTGGAAGAACCAGGGAGGAACACACCATGAGAGTGCTTTTTTAAGGGTGCTCTAAGACGCAACGGATACAACAACCATATATATAAGCAGTTTTATCTATCTGCATACCGCTCGTAGTCAAGGTTAGACAAGGAGCACTAAGCCCTGATTCCGGAATGACATAACTAGATGAAAAATAATAGTTGTACGTACCCATCATCTGAATATATCCAGTCGTACTATCAAGATATCCACAATGAGGTGTAAAAAGACCATCCCAATTCGATACACCATTTGAAAATACGATACTTTCATTTTGAAACTTATTTTTTAATTTAGTTAATTCGTCAAGTGTTGGTATTCGCCAACCTGATGGACAAGGATCGGCTATCTTAGGCCAAACTTTTTGTTTTAATAGTTGAGAAAGAGGTGTGCCATAATCAGTGAACCAGGTAGCTTTATTATCTATTATTGGTGCTATTTTGTTTGCAAGAATCCCTTCATTCTTGTAAGCCTGCTCGTAAGTGGGGTTTATTTTCTTTCCTATCTCTAGTTTTGATCCAATCCTAAGTGGTACATTTCGACCCCACTGGTAATAGTAACCACATTGAGCTGTCATATCAGTAACTTCTTCTTCTGTAAAGTCATTCCTATCTTTATATTTACTCAAATCCGTCGCTACCCGCGTCGCCCCGCAGTTGACCGGTGCCCAAGTCACACCGTCAACTCCATTGACAACCACCGGAGCCAAATCCGTTCCCGGATAGGTAATAACCTGACGCACATACACCGTATCACATTCAACCTCGCTGCCTCCGTTGTGGATCAGTAACATAGCTTTACGGGGAAGGTCAGTGCTGGCTGGTTTGAAGGAGGTTTTGATCGTCCGTTTATATACATTGCCTGCCGCTTTGGTGGAAGGGGTGAGTTCGGGATCACTTTTGTCGATGGTGAGCCAATCGGCGTCGTAAGGGGAAGCGGTTTGCCAACTACCGCTGGTTGTATTGTAGTATTTCACGCGGACATCGGGAGCAAAGGGACAGGTAGCGTCGATAGATACTTCCCCATTGGCGGTATAGTAGACGTCGTAGGTCTTATGCCCGTTGTCGTCCATGAAATAGGCTCCGTTGCCTGTCACTTTCTCCAACAGGGGAACGGCCGTTTGATCCGGTTTCACATTTACTGTATCCACCGCATCCCATTCCGATGCTTTGATCTCGAAGGTGATATCCGTCAGGCCGGGGGCGGGGAGGATGCGCACCAGATAACGGTGGTTGCGGACAATGGGGATGGGTAGTTTGTCTTTGTCGATAAAGTCGATCTGGCGGGTCACTTCCATGCCACGAAAAGTGCCTTTGATCTCAAGGGCGGTCGGGGCATGCTCCGTGTCGCTGTTCTCGTAGGTGTAGAGGTTGCGCCAGAGGTATTGTAGGGTGGCGTCGGTTCCCGCGTTGGCGGCTTCTACTTTATCCGGTTCGCCGGTCGGGTTGGCGTCGGGAGTGAGTGCAGTCGCTTTTCCGTAGGGGATATCGGTCACCTCCCAGTTGCTTACGGTGGCGACATCGGGCGAGGTGTAATCCATTTGCGGGGTGATGTAGCTTGCCGGGCGGGCATGCAACAGGCGGACGGACGAGAGTAGGAAACCACCTTTCGGGTCGGCTGACGTCATGCCCGTCACATAGGCTTCGTTGGTGATGTCGATGCGGGCGGCGAGGCGTTCCATTGCCAGTGTGAAGGCGTTATTCTCTTCTTTCGTCAGTTCGTGACGGACGTAGCCGTACATGATAAAGGCACGGCGATCGGGGTCGTCGATCCCTGTGCCGGGTGTACACGACGGCATTTCGGTGGCCCACACCAATACGCTGTCTTGCAGGCCCTGCCAGGTGATGACCTGGCTGTAATCGTAGTCTTCGGGCAGGTTGGCTACGGCGACGATGTCGGCCATGTAGCCGCCTCCGGCTGTCAGTATCACCTCGGCGGTGTACTGGCGGCTGTCGACGGCTGTTTCGGTGAGGTGTACGTGGTTCGGATCGTCGGCGAGTGTTGTTGTGCCGTCGTCGGGGGCGGGAGGGTAGACCTGGAAGCCGTCTTCATCGGTGTGGACGAAGAAGGCGAGGCGGTCGATGCGTTTTTCATCTGACTGGGCGGCGAAGGCATCGCCAACGGCGCGGGTGGCGGCTCCCTGCCCCAGACGGGCAGAGAGGTGGAAACCGGTTTGCGGAGCCGTAGGGGTTTCGCCGCCGGTGATCTCCTTTTCCGTGCAGGCTGCCAAGGGCAACAGCAAGGTAAAGAGGGTGGATATTATGAAATGTTTCATGATGAAAATGTTTTTGTTGTTTGGGTTTTTGTTGGGATTTTTACACACCCCCTGCCCCCTCTCGAGAGGGGAAAAGTTACTCCCGTCGCTAATAAGGAGAGTCTGGTGGTATCCT
>OGZX01003084.1_pt1 | contig 12050 bp, 10 predicted proteins | sample 1576881 | NCBI WGS metagenome assembly OGZX01 (sample SAMEA3541542, study PRJEB24748) | human gut metagenome | biome: human gut; feature: human-associated habitat; material: faeces | place: China | collected 2012
CTCAACAAGCAGACGGCAGGAAATGTGAGTGTGTATTAACACTCGCATTGCTTGCTGGATTTGTGTGTGGATAGCCACACGCATTGCTTGCCAGATTCTAAAATTAGCGAAACGAACCTTGTGTCGCTGCGGAAAATCAACCGAAATTTAAGTATTAGGAGGTAACGACTATGAGAAAGATTTTGTCCTGTGAGTTAAACCTGGACACCGCCTGCGTGGAACTTTGCCTAGAAGACGGGACGCTGCTCTCCATCGACTGCACCGCCGTGGCGAACGAGGTGGCAAACAGTATGCACCAGCGGGTCAGAACTGGACTGGTTGATCTATAACGCTCCGTTGGAGTATGTCAATCTAATTTTAAATGGTGAGCCGGACAGGTATTTGAAAGTAATTACTAACCATAAATACTTTAACACTTAATTGTGTCGCGCACTATTTAAAAACTTTAACTGTTAGCCTTTCATCTTTCACAATCCCTTATTGAAGCACTAAGGCAAATATGATATAATAACCCAAAAGTTTGCGAACACTGAATAGCGCTCAGCGTTTTCAGAATATATAACTTGTTGCTGAGGTGTGGAAGATGGCTGTTAGTTATAAAAAGCTTTGGAAATTACTAATTGACAGAGATATGAAGAAAAAAGATCTATGTGCGGCGGCAGGAATCAGCCATGCTTCGATGGCGAAATTAGGAAAAAATGAAAATGTTACTACAGATGTGCTGGTAAAAATCTGCACGGCTTTACAGTGTGACATTGGAGATATAATGGAATTAACGCAGGAAACGACCAAGTAAAACAAGTTCAACGGTTTCGATTGAAGCCTGCTGTAAGAGAAATAATTGTGTCATGAGGGAAAAATAATGTATACCGAACAATACAATCAGCTCAATCGCCAGCGCGTAGATTGGCAAACAGAAGAGGAAGTTAGACTAGGTTGGCTTACCATTTTACAGAATACGCTCGCGATCACATTTCATGCAGAGAGAGGGCGATCTGATGCTGACTACAATCAAGTTATTATTGAGTTTAAGAATGTAGGCCTATTTCATGGCAATCAAAATAGTGCTAAATTTCAGGAAGCATTAGAGGAACTCTCAAGATATATCCCTGCAAAGGCTGGTATTGAAGGTTTAGATGTGCGTCATTATCAAGGAATTGCCATCGATGGTGAATCGATTGCTTTTGTTCACATTTCATCTGAAAATGGACAGCCCATTCCTGGCCCCATTATGCCACTCTCTCCAGATAGTGTGCAAATGGTGTTCGAAGCATGCCGCCAGTCTTGCCGTAGAGCAGTAACAGCAACGAATTTAATTGAAGATTTTGGTCATGGTTCAGTTGCTGGTGGTAATCTCATGCAGGCTCTTGCTACTGCGTTAATGCTATATCTTGATGATCCTAATAACAACAAAGTCAAGATGCTTTACCAAGAATGGAAAGCTTTATATGGGCAAGTAGCTGATCTTAGTTCTTTTCAAGTGGAAGCAATTATAAACTCTATTGGTTTTACTTGTACTAGCACATCAACTGATAAGTTGTCTCGTATCCTTTTCGTGATTCACACATTTGATTCAATTATTATTAAACTCTTATCTGCTGAGATTGTTTCTCATCTTACCGAGTTAACATCATATTCTGATTTTGCCCAAAATGCTGTGTCTGTAAGTGATTACGAGCTTATCTCGATGCTAGATTTGGATATCGAACGCTCACAACTTTATACAAGGGCAAATATACACGGTTTCGTGGAAGAGCCGTTGTTTAGTTGGTATATTGATGCATGTACAAGCAATGTATATCCTGAAGTTGTAAATGATATTGTTACATCATTAAAAGAGGTTCTGATAAAACTTTCTTTGTATCAAATGGAAGACCTGTCCCATGCTCAGACAAATGATGTGCTTAAACGATTCTATCAGAATATCGTGCCGCAAGTGTTGAGAAAGAGCTTGGGAGAATTCTATACGCCAGATTGGCTTGTAGACGTGACTTTAGATAAAGTTGAAGGCCAATTTGATGAGCTAAAATTCCTTGACCCTACTTGTGGCTCTGCTTCGTTTCTATTAGCAATTATAAAAAGGATTCGAGAATGCTCAAATTTGTCTGCTGTAGATCTGTTACAAAGAATAACTCAAAATGTGTGGGGATTTGATTTAAACCCACTGGCGGTGCAAACAGCTCGTGTAAATTATCTGATTGCGCTTTCTGACCTGATTGCTGAAGCTCCAGGGATACATATTGAGATTCCTATATTACTGGCAGATGCAATCTATGCTCCGGCTCCCGATGAGGGAGATACTAGCGTAGTGAACTATGTCATAGGAAGCAACGTAGCTGATTTGACAATTACCTTGCCAACAGTATTGTCACAAAGTAGAGATCGGCTTGATACGGTGTTTTCTATCATGGGTGAATGTGTGGAAAATGATATGGAGCCTGTTCGTATGATAGATGGACTCCTTGTGCACAATGCGATAACTGTAGAAGAAAGAGAATCTTGGGAGCCTATACTTTCATCAACTTATGCACGTGTCTTAGATCTTCATAGAAGAAATTGGAACGGGATTTGGTTCCGAATTGTCCGCAATTACTTCTGGTCATCAACCGCGGGTGAGTTTGATGTAATAGTTGGCAATCCCCCGTGGGTCCGCTGGTCAAAGTTACCAGAACTGTATCGGAACAGAGTGGCTCCTACATGCCGTAAATATGATATTTTCTCACGTACACCTTATTACGGCGGGAATGAGTTGGACATTTCTGGACTTATCACCTACACAGTCTCTGACAAATGGCTCAGAAGTGGTGGGCAACTGATCTTCTTGCTTACACAAACACACTTCCAGTCAGCATCCTCGGAGGGATTTAGACGTTTTCGCATTGATGAGAATAATTTCCTTTTCCCTGAAAGTGTAGAGGATTTGAAAGCCCTAAAACCATTTCCTGATGCGGCAAATAAAACTGTGATTTTTGTCGCAAAAAAAGGCGGAGTACAGCCGTCTTTCCCCGTTGACTATGCTGTATGGAGTAGTGCCCAAGGAAAATCACGCACAATTCCGGAGCATGCCACAAAACAAGAGGTATTAAATCGGACTACTCGCACTTTTCTTGAAGCAAATCCAGTTCAAGGAGGCTCGTCCCCTTGGGCAATCCTGCCTTCCGGTGATTTTGACATATGCAAAAAATTAGTTGGCAAATGTACATGGACGGAGGGGCGTAAGGGAATTACATGTGATCTTAATGGTGTATACTTTGTAAATGTAGTTAATGTGTCGTACGATGGCACCCGTGTACAAATCGAAACAAGGCCTGAAGCAGGTCGCACAAACATTGGCCCTAAACGTCGTTTTTGGGTAGAACACAATTTGCTTTATCCGGTGATTAAGGGAGCTTCCGACCTGAAGGCCTGCCAGTATAACCCGCAGCATGAGTTATATGCAATCGTCCCAAATCGCGGAATTACATCCACATGGCTATCCCAAGCAGAAACGGAAGTTGAGCAAAACAATCGGCTTTTATATGATTATTTCCGTGCATTTGAACAGCAGCTGCGGAGTCGCTCCACATATCGGACAAGAATGCCTTCCGCTCCATATTATGCGGTATATAATGTGGGTGGCTATACATTTGCGCCATGGAAAGTAGTTTGGCCTGAACAGCCTGGTAATAGCGGACTCCCTGTAGCGGTAGTTAATACGAGAACACTGCAAGGTGTCGGCGAGAAAATTGTTGTTCCGGATCACAAAATTTACTTTGCAGAGTTTGACGATGAAACCACTGCACTCTACTTATGTGGCTTGCTTACATGCAGTCTTGTCCAAAAATTTATTGCCAGTTTTCACATCATGATACAAGTGGGCGATATTTTCAAACATATGCGGTTGCCTGAATTTGATGAAAGAAACCACCAGCATATGCACCTAGTTGAATTGGTGCGGGAAGCACACAATGAGAATGATGCTGATGTCAGAAATAATTTGTTGACTCAAATTTCTGATATTGGTAATTCAATTATTGAAACATGGACTCCGACAGAATAATCATCAGAAAAATTCATTGGTGGCAACACCATGGCAACAAAAAATCAGATAGCCCCTACTATCTGAATAATGAAAAGAATGCCAATACTCTGAGCTAAATCCCATAAGCAAATCTGTTTAGAAAACATCTAACAGGAGCGAGTGGGAATGAGGAGATTTCATTCTGTCTCCGGCTCTTGCGGTGCTTTAGCCGGGAAAACGGTGCTTTTAAGAAAAAATTTTTTGTATCTGATAATACTTTCCCAATTCACACCTCTTGGATTTCAGTCAGATCATCACAGGTCTTTAAGTGCAACGCATAGCTTATTAATAACAAAAGGTCTTACCGATTTTTGCAAATCGGTAAGACCTTTTTATGTTTTATGATTGATTCTTTCATAATTCCAAACGAAAAACCAGTAACAGATCAGCGGCCAAATTTCTGATAAAGGAAAACTACCTAGTCTCTGCTACGGGTTCCTATGCTATTTGTTCCCGTTAAGTTGCCACTGGGCACTGTGACTCTGTAGTTCCACCATACGGCGGTAGAGTCCTCCTTTTCCCATCAGCTCCGCCGGAGTTCCCTGCTCAGCTACATGGCCATTTTCCAGCACCACGATGTGGTCCGCCCCGGCCACGGTGCGCATCCGGTGGGCGATGACCAGCACCGTCTTGCCTGCCAGCAGGCGGGAGAGCGCCCCCTGCACCTTGGTCTCGTTCTCTACATCCAGGCTGGCGGTGGCCTCGTCCAGCAGGACGATGGGGGCATTCTTCAAAAGCGCCCGAGCGATGGAGATGCGCTGCCGCTCCCCGCCGGAGAGCTTCGCCCCGTTTTCTCCGATGGGGGTGTCGTATCCCTGGGGCAGACGGCGGATGAACTCCCCGCAGTTGGCGGCCTCCGCCGCGGCCCTCACCTCCTGATCGGTGGCTCCTCGCTTGCCCAGGCGGATGTTCTCCATCACGGTATCGTCAAAGAGCACCACATCCTGGAACACCATGGAGTAGTCGGTCAGCAGCGCCTCCGGGTCCACGGTGGAGATGTCCACGCCTCCTACCCTGATGGTGCCCTCCGTAACATCCCACAGCCGGGCGGCCAGCCGGGCGCAGGTGCTCTTGCCGGAGCCGGAGGGCCCCACCAGAGCGGTCACTTCACCCTCCCGGGCGGTAAAGCTCACACCGTCCAGTACCTTCTTCTTGTCGTAGGCGAAGCCCACATGGTCGAACACAATGTCGTGGCCCTTGGGCTCGAACACCTCGGCCCCCTCTGCGGTGGGCGTATCATAAATCTCGTTCATGCGGTCGGCGGACACCTGGGACACGAACAGTTCTGCGATGAGGGCCAGGCTCTGGTCGAAGGGGGCGTACACACGGGTGATGACCAGCAGGAACAAAAACAGCAGCATGAAGTCGATCTGCCCGGAGAGGATCAGGCTGGCCCCCGCCAGGATGGTGGTGGCTACCCCCAGGCGCATGATGACGCTGGCCGCATTGACAAAGATGCCGGTGCCCAGCTCGCCCTGGATGGTGACCTTCTCATGGTCGTCGATCTTCTGGTTGAGCCCGGCCAGATAGCGCGCCTCCTGGTTGGTGGCGCGGATTTCCCGGACATTTTCCAACGCCTCCTGGATGCCGTCGGAGACACGGACCGCGGCCTGTTTCGTCCGTTCCGAGGCACGGGCGGAGATCTTCCGGGTGCCGAACAACAGGCCGAAGGCCACCGGCACCCCCCACAGGCAGGCGATGGTCAGCCGCCAGTCATATACCAGCAGGCACACCGCGATAATGGCCGTGGAGATGTAGGCCCCGTACAGGTACCCCAGCACATGGGACCAGACGTGCTCCATGCGGTTCACATCGCCCATGAGAGTCTCGGTGAGATCCGCCAGATCCCGCTTGCCGAAGTAGCCCAAGGGCAGCTTGCGCAGCCGCTCCGCCAGGCTGAGACGGGTGGACTTCACCTCGTTATAGACCAGGCCGTAAGTGGCGTGGTACTGCTGCAGGTGGGTCACGAAGGACAGGATGACGAATGCGATTACCAGCCCAAGAAAAAGCGCCGGGCCGGGCAGCGGCGCTCCGTCCGTCAGGGTCCCCATCAGGCCGTACATCAACAGGTACAGGATGCCCATGCCGCCCATGACGACCAGATTGACAATGACCGTCCAGAAAGCGCCCTTTTTGGTGTTTCTCACGCCCTGGTCGGTGAGGGCGTATTTCCGCTGAAACTTTTTAGAGAACATTTATTTTGCCTCCCCTTCGCTGGTGATCTTCCACTGGACCGCCTGGTTGTAGTCCGCCCACATCCGGGCATAGAGCCCGCCGGCGGCGGTCAGCTCCTGATGGGAGCCCTGCTCCACGATGCGGCCCTCCTCCAACACCAGAATCTTGTCCGCGCCCACGACGGTGGACAGGCGGTGGGCGATCATGATAACGGTGCGGCCCCGGGTCAGTTCGGAGAATGCCTTTTGGATCAGCGCCTCGTTCTCGGGGTCCGCGAAAGCGGTCGCCTCATCGAGGACGACGATGGGCGCGTCCTTCAGGATGGCCCTGGCCAGGGCAATGCGCTGCTGCTCGCCGCCGGAGAGGTAGGTCCCCTCGGAGCCGATCAGGGTGTCCATGCCCTGGGGCAGCTTCTCCAGAATGTCCCCGCACTGGGCGGCCATCAGCGCCGCGCGCACCTGCTCCCGGGTGGCGTCGGGGCGGGCGGCCCGGACATTTTCCAAGATAGAGGCTTTGAACAGACGGCTGTTCTGGAACACAAAGGCGATCTGGTCCATGAGCACATGGGGGTCGATCTGTCGCACATCCACGCCGCCCACCTTCACCGCGCCGGAGGCGGCGTCCCAGAAACGGGGGATCAGGCTGGCGGCGGTAGTTTTGCCGCCGCCGGAGGGCCCCACCAGGGCCACAGTCTGTCCCGGCTCCGCTGTGAAGGAGACATGGGAGAGGGCGGGCGTCTCCGCACCGTCGTAGGTAAAGCTCACATCCTCAAATTCCACACGGCTGCTCTGGGGGGACTTGGGATGCTCCGGCACTTTCAGCTCGGGAGCGCCCATGACCTGATCAATGCGGCCCAGAGCGGTGCCAGCCAGCATAATGCCCGATGCGGCAAACATGATTTTGGCAAGGGCCGTGGAGATGATGGCGGAGAACACCGCGTAAAAGGCGAAGTTCGTGACAAACCCCGCAAAGTCGCCCCCGGCCAGGGCACCCGGCGCCAGGAACAGGGCCGCAGGCACCAGGAACACAAAGGCCCCCTCGGTGAAGGTCAGGTTGACGGATTGGGGTGTCCGGCAAATATCCGCCTGATAGTGCTCGGCCTTGGTGCTGTAGTCCTCAATCGCCTCCTGGAACGCCTTGAAGGAGTAGACCGTCTGCTGGAAGATCTTGACCACCGGGATACCCCGGACGTACTCAGTGCCTGCTTTGGTGATGCGGTCCAGGGCCGCCTGATATTCACCCAGGATTTGGGCGTTTTTACCGCCCATCATGGAGAACATGGCCACAATGGAGATCACCGCCGCCAGCAGGCAGGCCGCCCCCATCCGCCAGTCAAAGACGAGCATCATCACCAGCATGGCGACGAACAGAGTGATGGTGCCCACGATGTCCGCCAGGTTGTGGGCCAGCAGGGTCTCCGTGTCGGCCGCCGCCGCGTCCAGCCGCCCGCGGATGAGGCCGGAGGCGTTGGAGTCGAAAAAACCCAGCGGGGCCTTCATCACATGGGCCACGCCCTGCTTGCGGATGTTGGACGCCGTGCGGAAGGCCGCCAGATGGGTACACATCAATCCCGCGAAGTACAGGATGATGCCAGCCACCGCAAAGGCGAACGCCAGCCAGCCGTATTGGGCGACGCTCTGCGCCTCCGTCCAGTCCGGCGCCACCGCGATCAGATCCCGGGCCGCCAGCCAGATGCAGATGTAGGGCGCCATGCTCAGCAGCATGGACACCGCCGACAGGGCCAGCCCCAGGAAGGTCAGCCTTTTGTGGCTGCCCGCGTAGTCCAACAGGACGGCCACATCGCTCTTTCTCTTCTGCTTCATGAAAAAACCTCCTCTTAAAGTTAGCATAAACTAACCATATTTCAAAAAGATAGGGGATTATTCCCCCATCAGTTTTGACCAACCAGCGGTGTAAAACGCCCGCAACTGATCCACATCCCGCATCGCCTGATCCCGGGGCATATCGTGAACCACGATCTCAAAGATGCCATTGAACATCCCGCTGGCGATGATATGGCACAGGGATTTGTCCAGCACCGGGATGTCCCGGCCCAGGCGGCGGAGCACCTCCATGTAGCGTTGGGTGTACTCCACCTCTACCTCCACCATGTTATGGACGAAGTGCTCATAGCTGGTCCCCTCCGCACAGCAGAGCAGCAGCTTCACCGGCTCCCGGTGGGCGCAGATATAGTCCACCATCCAGTCCACACATCTACCGGACTCCAGGCCCATGTGCTCCGACTGCTCCTTTTCCGGCAGCTCGGCAAAGGTAGTCTGTGCTTCCATAAAGCGGCCCATGAGGGCCGCGGCGTGGGGCTCCACGATGGAGTTGAACAGGGCCTCCTTGCTGGAAAAGTAGCCGTAAAAGGCCCCGGTGGTCACCCCGGCGTTCTTTACAATCTGCCGCAGGGAGGCTCCCAGAAATCCCTTGTCCAGAAATTCCGCCAAAGCCGCCTGCTGAATTTTTTCCAGTGTAGCAGTGGACCGCTCCTCCATTCAAACTTCACCGCCTTATAACAGTGTTATATAACGGTGTTATTATACCATTGAGCGGAAAGGGTGTCAACTTATCTGAAAATACTTTTTGTGATCATATCAGCTACAAAGTTGTAGGCGAACCGGCCCACCGCTGTACTGTGACAGGACACAAGGTATACGGTATCGGGCACAGTGTGCCGCTTGTTCTATATAGTTACGAAGAGTTCTCTGTCCACTCTGCCGATGTTCTGCTGGAAAGGGATTTGACATACAGAGTTTTTATACAGCCTTTGTTTTCGGAGGCAGAGCAGTATGGCTTTCCTGCTGGGATGGCTTTTGCTTAAAAATTGAGGGTTGACGATTGAAGAAAAGCCATATAAAATAATATCAAAAATATTTGATATGAAGAGGGCTTTATGGAAAGAGATTATAGGGCGGCGGCTCGGGTATTCAAGGCGTTGTGCGATCCCAAACGCTTGGCCATTTTGGAGGAGCTGCGCGGCGGGGAAAAGTGCGCCTGTGTCTTGCAGGAGCCCATGGAGCTGACCCAGTCCGGGCTATCCTACCACATGAAGGTGCTGTGCGAGTCCGGCTTGGTGGAGAGCCGTCAGGAGGGCAAGTGGACCCACTACCAGCTGAGCAGGACGGGCAGGGATTACGCGGTGAAGCTGCTGCTGGAGCTGACTACGCCGGTTACAGAACAGGGGACACCGCTTGAATAGCGGGAGCGGAACACGCCGTCACAGTAGATGGCGTGTTTTCGAGCAAAGCATCAAAATATTTTGATCTATAATACATAAAGGGAGGCGGAACGATATGGAGTTATGGAGCCTGTTTCAGGAGCAGATTTTGGGCATGAGGTGGCTGAACGAGTGGCTCGGACGCGGCCTGTCCGCGCTGGGCCTGGATATCCATGGACGGCTCGGCGGCAGTGTACAGTTTTTCCTGTATGACAGCTTGAAAATTACAGTACTGCTCTGTGTTCTGATTTTTTCTATTTCCTATATACAGAGCTATTTCCCACCGGAGCGGAGCAAGCACATTTTGGGCCGGCTCCACGGCGTGGGCGCCAATCTGGTGTCCGCCCTGCTGGGGACGGTGACGCCCTTCTGCTCCTGCTCGTCCATCCCGCTGTTCATCGGTTTTACCACCGCGGGGCTGCCCCTGGGCGTCACCTTTTCCTTTCTGATCTCCTCGCCGATGGTGGACTTGGGCAGTCTGGTGCTGCTGATGAGCATCTTTGGGACTAAGGTGGCCATTTTCTATGTGGTGGTAGGGCTGGCGCTTGCCGTGGCGGGCGGTACACTCCTGGAGCGGCTGCACATGGAGAAGCATGTTGAGCAATTCGTCTTTTCGGCCGGCAGTATAGACATTGAGTCGCCCGAGCTGACAAGGCGAGAGAGGGTGCGGTACGCAAGGGAGCAGGCTGTGTCCACCTTCAAGAAAGTAGCTCCCTACATCCTGGTGGGCGTGGGGCTCGGCGCGGTGATCCACAACTGGATACCCGAGTCATGGATTGAGACCGTTCTGGGCGGCAGCAATCCCTTCGGCGTTGTCCTGGCCGTGCTGGTGGGCGTCCCGATGTATGCGGACATTTTCGGTACGATCCCGGTGGCGGAGGCCCTGCTCGCCAAGGGCGCACAGCTCGGTACAGTCCTGACCTTCATGATGGCGGTCACCACGCTGAGCCTGCCCTCGATGATCATGCTCCGCAAGGCGGTGAAGCCCAGACTGCTGGGGCTGTTTATCGCCATCTGCACAAGCGGTATTATCCTCATCGGCTATCTGTTCAACGTGTTCCAATTCTATCTGATTTCCATTTAGGAGGTAACGAAACATGGGACTGTTCGGAAAAAAGAAAAAGGGTACGCCCCCGCCCTGCTGTGGCCGTACCCCTGAAACGGCGGTGCGGGTGGGAGCGGACAAGACCGCCGCCAGCGTCAAGGTGCTGGGCTCCGGGTGCGCCAGGTGCAGCGCCCTGGAAGCGGCCGTCCGTGCGGCTTTGGCGGAGCTTGGGGTGGATGCCGCCATTGAACATGTGACGGACTTCATGCAGATCGCCGCCTATGGGGTGATGACCACCCCGGCCCTGGTGGTGGGAGGCCGGGTGGTGTCCTGCGGCCGCGTGCCGGGCCAGGCGGAACTCCGGGAGATGCTCCGGGAGGCCCTAGAAAAAGAAACGCTGGAACAGGGCCCTGCGGTGTGATATACTGGCCCCAGTATCACAATGGGAAAGAGGCTGGGACGAATGGACCTATCACCGAACCAAATGCTCAGACTGGCCCCCAACAAGGTGGATTACCTAATCCCCGGGGGCGAGATGATCAACGAATTTCTGGGGGAGGGACCGGGGGCGCGGGTGTGTTCCCAGATGTGGATCGCCTCCCTGGTGACCTCCGCGCTCCAGCCCGGCACTGCCACGGGGCTGTCCAGGGTGGCGGGGACGGACGTTTTTCTGCGGGACTGCCTGGCGAAAAACCCTGCGGCCTGGCTGGGAGAGGCTCACGCCGCGCACTGGGGGGTCAGCCTGGGCTTTCTGCTCAAACTGCTCCACTCCAGGGACCGCCTGCTGCTCCAGACCCATCCGGACGGGGCGCGGGCGCGGAAGTATTTCGGCCTGCCCTCCGGGAAGGATGAGGCGTGGTACGTGCTGGACACCCGTCCGGGGGCGTGCATCTGGCTGGGGTTCCGGCCCGGCGTCACGCCGGCGTATTTCCGGGAGCTGATCGAGCGGCAGGACACGGCGGCCCTGCTGGACTGCCTGCACCAGATCCCCATCCGTCCGGGGGAGGTGTACTTCATCCCGGCGGGCACGGCCCACGCCATGGGGAGCGATTCCCTGGTGGCCGAGCTGCAGGAGCCGGTGGACATCACCCTGCGGGCGGAGTACATCCGCCCGGACGGCTCCCGCCTGCCGGTGGAGAGCATGTATGGCCCCGCCGGCATGGACGGCCTGCTGGACTGCTTCCATTTTGACTGCCTGCCCCGGGAGGAGCTGCTGGCCCGGCACCGGTTCCGCCCCGCCCCCGGGGCGGAAGAGCCCTGGCGGAAGCGGCTCATCACGCCGGAGCAGACCCCCCGCTTCTATATGGATGAGGTGGAGCTGCGCCGGGAGGCCCATGGGAGCGCCCTCTGTGTCAACCGCGGGTTCCAGGTGCTCCTGGTGCTGGAGGGGGAGGCGGAGTTCCAGTGGGAGGGCGGTTCCCTGCGGGCCCGCAGGGGCGAGGAGCTCTTTGTCCCCCACGGCGTGGCCTCCTACCAGTGTACGGCGGAGGGGACGTGCCGCCTGCTGGAGTGCGGGCTTCCGGGCGCGTGAAGCGGCTGCGAAACAGAGG
>OGZX01003092.1_pt1 | contig 12035 bp, 12 predicted proteins | sample 1576881 | NCBI WGS metagenome assembly OGZX01 (sample SAMEA3541542, study PRJEB24748) | human gut metagenome | biome: human gut; feature: human-associated habitat; material: faeces | place: China | collected 2012
CATCATGTTATCGGTATATCCAATAAAGTAATACACAAACTCATCATTCTTATAATCAACAGCCTTTTCCTCTTTGAAAACATCATCTGCCTGCGTTCCTCTATGCAGCGCAATTACATGATGCTTTTTATTAGTTGTCTTCATAAGTGAGAACAAATTAGGAATATCCTTTTTCCAATTAGGATCATTCCACATTACATCGTCACACGGCTCAAAGAGTGGCCAATACTTCAGCGGAAGGTTCACCAAACAAGACACCCCTGAATAAGAAGTATTGTGGCTCAGCTTTCGTGTAATCTTTCCAAGCACAAGCTTAAGCGGAAGGAAATTGATATACTTTAAGCCCGGGACATAATTAATCCACTTATATGGAGAGTTTTCTCCTCTTTTCCAGATAAACCATGTGCCGTGCTCTTCTATGTATCTACTCGTATACATAGTTGCATGGCAAGCACATGAATATCCAAAGTCACTCTGTAATGGTCTGGATTGAATTGATGACAAGAACGGCATGTATTGCTTCATCATGTCGTATTTCACACCATCCATAAAATATAAAAGAAGCATTGTATACCTCCTCAATTATTTCCCAAAAAATCTATCTTCAAGCATCAAACACAAACAATGATATATAGGAAGATGAAGTTCCTGAATCATGTAAGTTTCAGTCTCAGGGACTTTAATTGCAACATCTGCAACGTCTGCAAGCTCTCCGCCTTTAGCTCCGGTAAGTCCAATTACCTTCAATCCAATTGCTCTTGCAACAACCGTTGCGCTCATCACATTCTTACTGTTACCAGATGTGGAAATTCCAAGGAATACATCCCCAGGACGGCCAAAGCCAAATAGCTGCTGCGCAAAAACACCAAGCCCATCAACATCATTTATATATGCAGTTGAAAGAGCTTCATGTGCAACAAGCGGAATTGCCATTAATCCACGCTCAAGATTATGTGCAAGGTTCTCGCCACGAACCGGGTCAATAGACTTCAGTTTTTCTGCAAACTCAGGGGTAACAGGACGAGGAGTTTTAAATCTCTTCATCAATTCACCTGCAATATGTTCTGAGTCTGCAGCTGAACCTCCGTTACCTGCAATCAATAACTTACCATCATTTACATAGCACTCTTCCATTACAAGATATGCCTCTATAATGCTCTGCTCACATTCTTTAAGTACTGGATATCTTTCAATCAATAAATCGACATGTTTCTGTAATCTTTGCTCTAACATTTCTTATTCCTCTGTTTATAGTTACTCTTTAATCTTCCTTGGGTTCAAACATCTCTGGGCTATAATGAATTACTCTTGTACCGCTGTCCTCAAACATAAACGGAATATACATGAGATTTTTCATAGCCTCACGAACCATTTCTTGCTTCTCTGGCTGTACATAAAATACCAAGAAGCCGCCACCACCTGCACCAAGAAGCTTTCCACCAAGTGCACCTGCTGCAATTCCTCTTTCATAAAGTCCGTCTATACTGTTGGTACTGATAGAACTGCCGGTGCCTTTTTTCAATTTCCACGTTGTATCAAGCAGTCGTCCGAAATCATCAAGATCTCTTCCTTTATCTGTGAGCACAGCCTCAGCCTCATCAACAAGCTCATACATCTTCTTCAGTTTTACTCTCTTATCTTCAGTACCGCTGACATTATTAGCCTTCTGTACCTCTGATGAGAAACGGGTAAAACCAGTGAAGAACATCATGAGATTGTCATTCAGCTGTTTCTTTCTCTCGGGACTGATAATCACTGGCAGCACTTCATAACCATTCGGGCCAAAATTAATTCTATTAAAGCCGCCGTAGGATGCAGCTATCTGATCCTGCCAGCCGCCTGCTTCGTTACAAAGAACTCGTTCAAGATAGATTGCTTCATCTGCTAATTTCTTCTTGGAAGCATATTTACCCTTCAACGCATAGAACGCATTAAGCATTCCAACAGCAAAAGAAGAACTTGTTCCTAAACCAGAACGAGCAGGAAGGTCCGCCTCGTATGTAAGTCTAATCTCATACATATCCAGCATCTTCATGGCATTACGAATAGCCGGATGCTGAATGTCCTCGACATCTGTTACTCTTTCTGTTTTCGAATAGGAAAGTTCCGTCGAGTAATCAAAAAATCTAGGAAGATGTCTTACGTTTACGTAGCAATATTTATCAAAAGTCGTGGAGAGAACAGCACCACCATTCTCTCTGAAATAGTCTTCCATATCTGTACCGCCACCAAAAAATGACATGCGGAAAGGTGTCTTTGTTATAATCATTTACTTGCTTCCTCTATTACTTCTTCATCTGTGCAGCAATATCAGCATCAACAATTTCTTCTCCGGTTCTTCCAACCAGCTGTGCCTTACTTGCTTCACTCAATCCGTTATTAACAACAGCACACATATCGCATGTGCTGCATTTATCTAATTCTTCCTTCGTAACCTTGCCATCACGCAGATCACGAACGATTTTATTCTCGTACATGCTATATTTACCGCCGAACAGGCTCTTAATCTTATGAACAGCTACCCAAGTTGCAGGCTTCCAAATATACTTATGCATTGCCGGGGATACTGAACCAATCATCCAGCAGTCACGATCACAGTGACGAACTTTCTTTCTAACAGCTTCAGCTTCCGGCGAAGACCACAATTCATCCCAAGACTGAGTATTAAGGTTCCCCATTACTTCCTTATCCTTAGTTCCGTTACAAGACATTACATCACCATAAGGATCAATGAAGAAGGTGTCAAAGGACATGTCACAAGGAAGCAATCTCTTTTGACCGTAGATATAGTTGATTAAACCGTGGTTGAAGTAAGCACGGAACCACTTCTTAGGGCTGTTGCTCCTTAATAATTCGTTTACCAAATTCTCAAAGTTCTTAGCAACCATTGGTCTGTCATGGATGATGTTATTTGCCACAACAAAGTAGAAAGAGTTATGCAACGATGCAGTAGCAAACTCCATACCCATTTCATTGGAAATGTTATACAGAGGAACGAGGTCAGGAGCGTTCTTATCCTGAACCGTCATACCAAATCCTACATCCTTCATACCCATTTCTCTTAGCTTCTTAAGAGTGGTATATCCTCTGTTGTAGCCATCCTGTAATCCACGGATTTCGTTGTTTGTCTGTTCAAGTCCTTCTATAGAGATTCGGATACCAATCTGAGGAAATTCCTTAGCCAAATCCACAATACGATCAGTGAAGAAACCGTTGGTAGAGATAACAATACGATCGGACTTCTTATACAGCTCACGTACGATATCCTTCAAGTCTGTACGGATAAATGGTTCACCACCGGTGATGTTTGTAAAGTACATCTTCGGGAGCTTCTTGATTGTCTCAATAGAGATTTCTTCTTCCGGCTTGGAAGGTGCCTTATATCTATTACACATAGAACATCTGGCATTGCAACGATATGTAACAATGACGGTTCCGTTTAATTTCTTTTCTTCAGCCATTTTAGTTATTCTCCTTTATAAATCTTCATCAGTTTATGGCAGTATTCATCTACAGTATCAAAGCTAACACTATCAACCTTATACTGTTTTTCACTCATTTCTTTAATCTTGCTCTTGAGTTCTTCCTTGTTGCCACTCTCAAACAGCTCTCCTGCTTTACCTACTTCTATTAATTCAGGAATACCACCTATATCTGCTCCAAGAACCGGTGTGCCATACATCTGGCTTTCCATGACAGAGAACGGACAGTTTTCATACCACTCGGATGGATATACAGAGAACTTTGCTTCTCTTATTAATTTCTCCAGTGCTTCACCTTTCTGGAACCCAACATTCTGTATATTCGTTACTCCATTAATCTCACTTTCGAGTGGACCGGTTCCAGCAAATATAAAGTTGAAATCCGGTAATTCCTTAGCAGCCTGGATCAGTGTACCAATTCCCTTTTCTTCACTGAACCTTCCAAAATAAAGGACGTAGTCTTTCTTCTCTACATCCCTATTCTCGACTTTCTCCACAAAGTTATGGAGAGCAATGGTTCTTTCAGCAAATACAGGATTTGTGTCCATCTTCTTTTTCAGAAATTCACTGCAGCAAATGATTTTATCGAAATTTTTATATACTCCGTTACCATTCCAAAGCATGGCTTCCATTGTGCCGATAGCAGACCTTGCTGTGGAACCGTGGATACACTTACCTTTAGTACAGTTGATGAAATGACCACCTAAACACTTCTCGCAGTTATCATGAGTGTTAGGGTTGTTGCACATATGGTTTGGGCATACAAGTTGGTAGTCATGTGCAGTGAAAACGATTCTGCAATTCTTATTCCACTTTTTGATTTCCAGAATAATTGAAGGCGTTAGCTGATAATTAAAGTTGTTGATATGGCAAACATCCGGTTTGAAGTCATCTAGTACTTTCCTTATCTGCTTACGTGCTTCTGAACTGTAGATTGTTTTGATTGGGTATGTAAGTTTTGAGAGGATATTCCCACCGTGGAAATCCATATCAGAGGTATAGGCATTTACACGGTTGCCTACGCATCGGCCCGCATGTTCCATACCGAAGTACTGAACTTCATGGCCATTTTTCTCTAGCCATTCCCCAATCTTGAAGATATATGTTTCAGATCCTCCATTAGGATAGAGGAACTTATTGATCATTAGTACTTTCATCTATACACCCTCATCGTCTTCTCAACCACATCGTCCCAATTGTATTTTTTCGTTATAAAAGTTCTTGCTTCACTTTTATACTTTTCTACTTCTTCCTCGTGGTTAATCAACCACTCCAACTTCTCTCTTAAACTATCTATATCTCCTCTACGGAATGTAACGCCCTTATCCTCTACAACTTCCTCGCACTCATCTATATCACTAACCAAACTACAATTCCCATAACTCATCGCCTCAAGAAGCGAGAGTGGCATACCTTCCAAGTCAGATGGGAGGCAGTATATGTAGGCGTTGGAATAGAGTTCTTCCAAAACTCTCCCCTGAACAAATCCAGTAAAGATAATCCTTTCATCACTAGCAGCTAACTCCTTTAGCTCTTTTCCATATCCAGCCGTATCAGATATGCCTCCGGCGATGACCAACTTCTTATCGCTTTCTATTTTCTTCCATGCTTCTACTAAATAATGTTCGCCCTTTTCAGGGACAATCCGGCCTAAATACAGGACATAGTTATCCTTCTCCAGGTCCCACTTTTTAATCTCATCCGCTTCTTTTATTTCTGGCTTATTCACCCCATTTGGAATGAACTTCGTCTCCCGTCCATACTCTTTCAAGAAGTATTCCTTCACTCCTTGACTGAGGACAATAATCTCATCCGCATATTTAACAGCATTTTTCTCACCCTGCTTTATGTACCACTTAGCAAAACCACTCCATTTTGCTCTATCCCAATCCAAGCCATGGATGGTGACGACAACTTTTTTCCTAAAAAGCTTAGGAATAAACGAAAAAAAGGCTGGGCCTTCTGCATGGATATGGATTACGTCGAAGTTGGAGAAAGAGGCTGACAGGGTTGCAAAGAGAGATGAAGTCATAGCTGCAAGACCTTTACGCTCTATAGTAAAGACTTCCTTGATCTTTACTCCTTTGTATTCCTTTAACTTCTCTATTTTTCCACCACTTACATGTCTGCCTTTTCTATTAAAGCAGGTAACACTGTGTCCCAGTTTCACCATTCTAGTAGACAGCTCTTCTACAACCACTTCAATCCCGCCTTCACGTGATGGGATGTGTTTATGTCCAATCATTGCGATCTTCACAGTGTTTTCCCTTTCCTTCCCTCTATTTATCTGCCCATCTCTGGGCATTCTTCTTTTCTTCTACTCCGGCTCATCACCATTCTTTTTTATTTCTCTCCACTCTCATGAGTGGTTGATCGGTTTTGGTGGTTGGTTTGGTTGAGTAATTGGTGTAGTTTTCTTGTTTTATGGGGTTTTATTGGTTGGTTTTCTTGTATTGTGGTGTTTGGTTTTCTTCTTTATTTCTTCTCTTCCTTCTACCCCATTCACCCAGTGTACCTTCAACTTTCTTTTACCCCTCACTTAAAATCACTTACCAAACCCAATCTTTCGGTGCTGGTATTAGTGAAAGTGGTTGGAAATAGTACATATAAGGTAGGGTGGAAAGAATGGGAAACCAACCGCTAAACCATGACGAGCATACAAATATACAGTGTATATCTTTTTTAGTGCTTTTTAGTGGGTCTATACCCTGCACTCTTGTGGGGACATCAAATCTACCAGACAAGTCTTCGCCAATGGAATGTAAGCATTCCAACCACCCTCGCTACCATAATCGGAATTTGCAAAACAATTTCTTCTATTGTTATTAAAATCAGTTTCGGTATCCATCTCAAAAGGCTCCTCATATTTTTCTCTGTATCTATGTATGCTGCAAATATTGTCAATCCAATTTGAGCCAAAGCATATCCTGCAAACACCAACGAACAAAACGGAAACATATTCTTGTCTATCAACAAAACCGTGTAAATTACCCAAAATATAGGCCCAAGTAACTCAATCACGAACTGATAGCACATTGTTACGAGCCCCAATAGCCCATAATGTGGATTAGCAATCATGTTATAGTGCTTGATAAGACAATCCATCAATCCCCTTTGCCACCTGTCTCTTTGGTGTAATAACCTTTTAATGCTATGTGGCACTCCGGTATAACAGACAGCAGTTGGATCATAAACAATCTGTTTCTTCGATTGCTGATAGTCTTTCTCTTGCAATCGAAGAACCAACTCCATATCTTCTCCAACAGTATCGATATCATACCCATTAATTCCCAGCAGAGTGCTTTTGCGAAAGACCCCAAATGCCCCTGAAATCAAACACTGTGCGTTTAACCTGGCAAATATGCTCCTGGAAATCTGAAATGTCTTCATATATTCGCAAGACTGAATCGCTTCCAGCTGACATGAGTCTTCTCTTTTAACAAGTAAGCGTCCACCGACAGCAACCACTTCATCATTTCGGAAATGCTTTACCGCCTTAGAAAGAGCATCTTCCTGTAATACACAATCAGCATCAAGTATACAAACCAAATCATTTCTTGCATGGCAAAGCCCTTCATTCAAAGCATTTCCCTTTCCCTTTTTTCGGATATAAAACTCTCGCAACAAATAATCCGAATCTTGATAAAAAACATCTTTTTCAGCCACATCTGTGCCCTGTGGAAGATCTTTGATATCATTTCTTAGAATCAAAATCTCACAATTCGTATATTCCTGTCGTATAACGGATTCTATTGTTTCGTTTATGATTCTTAATCCGGTTAAAGGAATCAGAATACTTACTGAAAATCAGATTTATTTATCATCCTCATCTCCTCTGCTATAGTTTATCGAGATTCCGGTCGAGTTCTGTATGAGCTTGGATTTCTGTCAACAAAATCCATGTGAAAACTCAACTGAGAATTTATGGTAGACATTTGTCGGGGCTGCGATTATAACAAAATCCGCAGCACTATACGCCATCTCTGCGTCAAGCGTTGCGGTCAAATCCAAGTCCTTCTCGGCTAGATATTTTTCGATATAGTCATCCTGAATAGGCGATTTATGGTTATTTACCATATCAACCTTTGCCGGAACGATATCCACAGCATAAACCTTATGATGCTGAGACAGCAGTGTGGCAATCGACAATCCCACATATCCGGTTCCAGCTACAGCAATCGTATACTTCTTATCCATAACGTACTTCCTCTTTCTATCCGGCAGCTCCGGAATATTTTCTATGATCGAAATCACTGTGGATAATCATCCAAGTATTCATAACACCTTCATGATTCCCACAGCACCTTATCAACCAAGTGATTTTTTCTGTTTATTTTTCATGTCCGGCCTATCCAATCAACACAATAAAAAACTAGTAAAATCCATACCAGAAATGTTCATTCTCACTATCCACCCATCAACTATTTCTTTTAGGACAGACACCACAAATGTTGAATACTTTATTGACCTCAATAATTTCATTTGGATAAACACCCTTTGTACATAGCAATCAAAAAATGACCATTTTCATCCAACTAATATCAGTTGGACAGACATGTCATTATGTAGCAAACATTCCTTGAAAATCCTTTATTTATCAGGATTTCAGCGGTGTGGGCATCATTCTTCATGCCATGGCTTTCGCTTTATAATGAGGTAATCATTGTCTACGTCCATCTATCCAAAATGAAAAACTTCATGTTTCTCAAGCCCAGTCAGTCTCCCCACTTTCGCTTTATAATAGGTAGCCACTCCGCCTGCCCCATCGAACTTTCGCTTTATAATGAAGAAATCACTATACAAACGCTTCTACACAAAAACACCTAATTTAGCCACTTTTGATGTAGAAATCGGTCATCATACCGTTTTCCTAATCAACTAAATATTGAGGCTAGCCATTCCGTCGCAACGCATGTAGCAATGTGCGTAGCAACATACGTAGCAAATTCCATTTTTAACAGCCCTCTTCTTCCCCTTCTTTTTCTGCTTGTGGGCTGTCTGGCAGGGGGCGCACCGTCACCTCATAACCTTCTGCAAGCGTTCCGCTAATCTTGTCTTCCTTATATGCCTGCGAAGCAGCTGCAAGTATAATGCTTTGAGACGACTTACTGAGTCTTGTTATCCGTTCGAAAGCCAAGCGGAGATTCTCCATCTCGTCTTCCGTTTCCCATTTCTGGAAATCCTCATCACTGGGCACTCCTTTGGGACTCGGATCATCACTTGCTCCCAGAAGATATGCGATATTCACATCCAATACACTGCTTAGCGCTTCCAGATTATCAAACTCCGGCATCCTCTGTCCCCGCTCCCATACGGAAACTGTGAACATGGATACTCCCAACTTTTCTGCAAGTTCTGCCTGCTTCAGCTTATGAGCTTTCCGCAGTTCCTTTAATCTTTCCTGAAATGTAGCCATTGCCTCTCCTTCCGCTTCACATACGGCACAGTTATCGCTTCATTCAATTGCTGCATCTAACTAAAACTTGTTTCAATATTAGTTGTTTGGCAGCTAATCCTATTGACTATTATGCTTCGCTGTGCTATTATCATCTTGGTAGTACAGCAACGCCAACCGCTACGCTACCATTTGAACTTTGAAACCAATCTTTATGAAAGGAGTAACGCCATGACCTTCCCTACTGAATTAAAGAAAATCACTGTGAGATCCATTCCTACCGAGAAGTCAAGAGCCCGCGAACGGACTTATGATGCTCAGATCCTTGTTTTAGGTGACTTTGTAGACTTCTATATCACCTCAGCTACGAAACGGGATATCCAGAACAGAGATCATCTGAAACTGGAGGATATCGGTTTTGTTGCCTGCGATGGTCGTACCTTCCTTGTGAAAGAAACTTCTGTCGCAACTGTGATCAAATCCAAATATCCGGTTCTCAGAACAACTCTCATTGCCTGATGGACTTACATCTCATCAAGGTAACAGGCAGCGAACTTCCTTCATCCATTCTGTCTATGATCTGGTGAGAATGCCAATTCTATCTTTCTTTGCCGCCACTGCATGCCAGTGGCTTTTTTCTGTCCTCCTTTATCGCAGATAACGTAGCGTTTTTCCTGCATTTTCAGCCAGTCTGCGTATCTGTTTTTTTCATTTTTCTATCTAAATAGCTGTTTTACAGCTATTTTTAGAGTAAAAAATGTAAATAATAGGCGTTAAAACGCTATTTTTAGCTTTAGGGCAAACATTATCATAGAGCGCCTTTGACTCCCGCAAAAATTCCGGGCTGAAAATAATATTGTCGCAGTGAAATTTCTCACGCACGGAAGCTGTATATCCCACCGGAATCGTAGATTTAATCACCATGATTGCCTCCGGATTATATTCAATAACCAGTTGAATCACTGCCTCAACCGCAGAAGTATCGAAAAAGTTCTTTTTGCTGTCATAGTTTGTAGGCGCCGCAATGACTACAAAATCCGCGTCTGAATATGCCTCTTTCGCATCTAAGGTTGCAGTCAGATTCAGCTTCTTCTGTGCGAGATACTTTTCAATATACTCATCCTGGATCGGAGATTTTCTGCTGTTAATCAGCGCTACCTTCTCAGGAACAATATCCACGGCCGTCACCTGATGATGCTGTGACAGCAGCGTGGCGATGGAAAGGCCTACATATCCCGTTCCGGCCACTGCAATCTTCAGATCCTTAAATTCTCTCATAGTCGTTTTTCCTCCCAGCCTTTGTATCTTTGCCGCTCACATGCAGTTTTTACATATAAAACTCCTTATACCACTCGGCAAATTTCCGTAGTCCCGTTCTCAAATCTGTGTCCGGTTTAAATCCGAAGTCACGTTCCAGCGCTGATGTGTCTGCATAGGTAACAGGCACATCACCGGGCTGCATAGGCACCAGTTCCTTATGGGCCTCAAAGTCATAATCCTCTGGCAGAACTCCAGCTCGTACCAGCTCTTCGCTCAGGATCTGAATGAAATCCAGCAGGTTCTCCGGGCGGCTGTTTCCGATGTTGTACAGAGCGTAGGGCGGCAATGGCAGGCCGTCCTCATCTGTTGCCCTGTCAGGAGCTTTGCCCATCACCTTCTCCACGCCGGTTACAATATCTTCAATATATGTAAAATCTCTCCTGCAGTTTCCATAATTAAAAATCTGAATGGTCTTTCCTGCCCTCAGCTTATCTGTAAAGCCGAAGTAGGCCATATCCGGGCGGCCAGCCGGGCCATAAACGGTAAAAAACCTCAGACCAGTAGATGGAATACCGTACAGCTTTGCGTAAGCATGAGCCATCAATTCGTTTGATTTCTTCGTAGCAGCATAAAGGGAAACTGGGTTATCCACCTTATCATCAGTACTATAGGGAATCTTTTTGTTGGAGCCATAGACAGATGAACTGGAAGCATATACCAAATGCTCTACCGGAGTATGGCCTTCATCATAGGAATGCCTGCAGGCCTCCAGAATGCTATAGAAACCAATCAAGTTTGACTCAATATAGACATCTGGATTAATAATGGAATAGCGGACACCAGCCTGTGCCGCAAGGTTCACAACGACCTGTGGCCTGTAATCTTCGAATACTTTATTGACCAGTTCCTTATCTGCAATACTGCCTTTAATAAAAATAAAGGAAGGATGCGCTGACAGTTTAGAAAGCCTTTCTTCCTTTAATCGCACATCGTAATAGTCATTCATATTATCAATACCGATAACTGTCACATCCTTAACATCTTTATACAGCCGCTCTGCCAAGCTGCTCCCTATAAATCCGGCGGCCCCGGTTACTAATATCGTTTTTCCGTTTAACTCCACATAGCTCATCTCATAGTTCCCCTTTGTCTTTTATCTTTTTTATAAGAACAATAACGGACGGTATTCTTCAGGTTTCCCCTACATCTCCACCGCCTGCCGTGCCGAATACCCCAGCTCCAGAAACTCCCCAAACACCCCTTCCATCTTCTCAGGGTGAATCACCAGAAGATAAAGTCCCTGCGGAATCATTGCTCCCTCCCCTTCTTTTTCCTTCCTGTGAACCTGATACTCTTTAAATTCCCTGCTTCCCGGCTCCGCCACCTGGGCGGTTCCGGTTATCTGGATGCCTTTCATGGAGTCAAATCCTGTATAGGGCTCATAGACTGCCGCACTGACCCGGCTGTTGTCTCTCAGTGCTGCAAATTTCAGCCCTCCCTCTGTGAGAATCCACATCCGTCCCCTGAAGTATTCGTACTCCAGCGGAGTACACCGGACGAAACTCCCGCTTCCCGTTGCCAGGGCGCAGGTATTGTGGGAAGTTAGGAATTCCTCCATCTTTGCAAGGAGCTGTCCCGGCTCCATCCGTTTAAGTTCCGATTCCCGGCTTGTCCAGAATGAGGCTGCCCTGTCATATTCCTGTCGGTTCATGGCTTCTCTCCCTCCCGCAGAGTGTACCTGTCTCCGTTCCTCTTTCCTTCTTCTGTTCTTTTCTCCTGCCTCTGCTATCTGCCCGTTTCCTGTACCAATTTCTCCGGATACTGGCCTTCGTCAATCAGCCTCCGGATGGCCTCTTTCACCGCAGGTACATCCTCCTGGTAAGTCATTCCAAACCACC
>OGZX01003106.1_pt1 | contig 11967 bp, 8 predicted proteins | sample 1576881 | NCBI WGS metagenome assembly OGZX01 (sample SAMEA3541542, study PRJEB24748) | human gut metagenome | biome: human gut; feature: human-associated habitat; material: faeces | place: China | collected 2012
ATGTCATAAACAGTGTCATCAGCGAGCAGAGCACAGATGTTGACACTATTTCCGGAGCAACTTTCAGTTCTACCGGTATCTTAGAAGCAGTAAATGACGCATTATCAAAGGCGGAAAACGCATGAAAAAGAAACAACGAAAGGTACGGCTGATCCGTGCCGCCATACAGCTTATATTTTTTATAGCAGCGCCATCTCTTTTTTCTACTGCATTTGCAGGAGTAAAATCTATCTTTCTTGCAATCGGAGGACAGCAGAGCGTAACCTGGAACTCTTTTCTGGATATTACGGCATTACTGTTGATCATTACTATTTTGTTCGGACGTCATTTCTGCGGTTATGCCTGTGCGTTTGGCTCGTTGGGAGATGCTCTGTATGAGCTTACCGCGTTTATCCGTGCGAAATGCTTTGGAAAAAAGAAAAAACATGGATATCCGGAGGAATGGGTACACAGATTGCAGAAAGTAAAATATGTACTCCTTGCGTTCCTGCTTCTTTCCTGCATAACAGGATTCTATTCCAAATTACAGGGGATGAGTCCATGGGATGTATTCTCCATGCTTACAACAGGCAGACTGCCGAAATCTACCTACATTGTGGGAACAGTTCTGCTGATCCTGATCATGGCCGGAATGTGTACACAGGAGCGTTTCTTCTGCCAGTTTCTCTGTCCTATGGGAGCAGTATTTGCAATTATGCCGGTTATACCGGGAGCACTTTTCAAACGAAATCGTCCAAACTGTGCATCAAAGTGTACTCTCTGTAAGAAGAGATGCCCCGCACACCTGGATATTGACGGTGATACTGCACATTCAGGGGAATGCATCTGCTGTCACGCCTGCACTGCAGTCTGCCCAAGGAAAAATATTCATACAGGTACTGTTATTGATAAAAATTAGCAACTGCTAACTTATTGAGAAAATTTGATTAGTAAGAACTAACTATATTGGTAGACATACTATCCGTACAATGATATAGTCTATAGAGTTAGATAACAACAACAATAAGAGGATAAGGAATCAGAAATATATGACAAACAGACGCTCTTTTGTGCTGGAACTTTTCATTACGGCATCTCTTTTATGCACATCCCGGACTGCATGGGGAAACTCTGAAATAAACACTTACACCAAAACAGACTTTGCTATGGACACTGTAGTATCAGAGACTCTTTACACAACAGGTGAGGATATCACAGCAGACGTAATCTCTGCATTAAAAGATGTGGAAGAGAACTGGATCTCCTGGACAAAAGAAAGTTCTCAGATATATCAGATCAATCAAAATGCCGGAAATACAACAACGGTATCTGATGAAACTGCCACCTGTTTAAAACAGGTACTGGATTTGTCGAAGGATTCTGACGGAGCCATGGATCCTACTATGGGAAGAGTGATCCGCCTGTGGGATATTGACGGAGAGGATCCGCACATTCCTTCAGATGATAAATTAAATTCCCTGCTTGAAAATGTAGGATATGACAAGGTGACTCTGGATGGAAATAAAGTTACCATGCCGGAAGGAGTAACCTTGGATCTGGGTGCGGCAGGTAAGGGAATCGGCTGCGATGCAGCAAAGAAGATTCTTGATGCAGATAAGAATGTATCAGGCATGATTCTGAATCTTGGCGGTAGCAGTGTTATGAGCTATGGAAGCAAACCCGACGGCTCAGCCTGGCAGGTAGCTGTCACTGATCCGCGGGATACAGAAGGTGATTACCTTGGAGTAGTTACTCTGAATGGTACTGAATTTTTATCTACTTCCGGAGATTACGAAAAATATTTTATAGAAGATGGTGTCCGATATCATCATATACTGGATCCTGCTACAGGATATCCTGCAAGAAGTGGTCTTACATCTGTGACGGTTGTGTGTGATGATGGTCTGAATGCGGACGGACTTTCCACTGCCTGCTTTGTACTGGGAAAAGAGAAAGCAGAGGAACTTTTAAAGAAATACAATGCAGACGGACTGTTCGTAGATGATTCTGATCATGTCTGGATGACGGAAGGCATGAAAGAAAGATTTCAATTACTGAAAGATACTTATTCCATCAGTGAATAGGCTTATCTTATATAAAGATCTCTGAACTGTCAAAAATTTCAGTTTTCCGGACAGTTTGGAAATATATTTATCGTTACTGTGAACAGTAACGATTTATCAAATCATATTCAGGAGGATTTAAAGGTATGCGCAAGGGAAATTTAATCAAAATGGCAGCTCCTGCAATTTTAAGTGCAGCAATGATGGTTTCAGGATTACCGGTTATGGCTGCGGATTTTACATCTGATGTTGCTGTGGAGACTGAAGCACAGGCAAATGAGTTTGATGCAGCAGATGACACTGCTGATGCTTTTGCAGGCGATGAGGAAACACCTTTTGTTGACGACCAGACAGCAGCAGAAGATGAATTCGCTGCAACAGCAGAAACAGGCTACAAATATGTCTATGCAGGTCTGACATGGGCACAGTACTGGGCATCTGAGGGAGTCTACAATGCTGCAAACACAGCTTCCAATGCAACAAAAGACAGCCATGATGAACTTGACAAAGGCGGTTTCGACACAGTAACCAGAGCTACTGTAAACCATGGTCTGCACAGAGGAAGCTACCAGTGTGAGGCAATCATGTATGACAAAAACGGCGGTTCTTATGAGATTTCCTACTGGACCTCAGCAAACGATGCGGTACTCACTGACGGAACCACAGTAAAGCTGAACCAGCCGGAGAGAGGGCAGATCACAAAAGCTGACGGAAGTGTTGTAGAATTCGACCATTACAACGTAGTAGGTCTGAAATATGTGCCTGTCGCAGTAAAAGCAGAAGACTATGAAGCTTTCAAATCACAGTTCAAGGTTGTGGAAGATGGAAGTACAGTTGCCGGAGGATTTGGAGAAAAGAATTTGCAGTCTTATAGTGCAGTTGCTGATGTTACCGCTGAAACAAACGGCTTAAAAGAAGCTGTAAAAGGTTCTGATGGAACATTCACATTCAAAGCAAGAACAAATGGTACTGGTTCCGGACTTAAAGATCAGGCACTCCAGACAGCATCCAATGTTACCGCGACAGTAAAAGAAGCAAGCGGAAGCTACGGTGAATTCTTAAGAGTAGATATTACCGGTGACGGATATGGAGCTCTTGGAGCTAAAATGTATGCTGTAAGATGGGATTACTACGGAAATGGTGACAAAGTTCTGGCATCTTACGGAACAAAATTCGCAGCAGATAACTGGATGCACAAAGTAATGGGAATCCAGCTTGGTCTGACAGATTCCTACCGTTGCCAGCTTCCAAAAGGAACAGACGGAACCGGAAAATGGAAAGTTACTGTATATGCAATGGGATATGCAGATACTGTATTTGAAGTTAATGCAACAGATGCAAACATTGTAAAACCGGAAGCAGGAGAAGCGGATACAACAGCATTAAAAGCAGCAGTAGAAAAAGCAGAAGCATTAAAAGAGACAGATTACACAGCAGATTCCTGGAAGGCAATGCAGTTAGAGCTTCAGGAAGCAAAAGATCTTCTTGCAAAAGAAAAACCAACTCAGGCAGAGGTTGATGAAGCTACAACTCATCTGAACACAGCCGTAGAGGCTCTTGTTAAAGCTGATACGAAGGTAACAGTCACTCTCAACAAGAAAACAGCTACTGTTTACAAAGGAAAAACAACTACACTGAAAGCAACTGTAACAGGAGCAGATGCATCAAAAGTTACATTTACTTCCAGCAACCCAAAAGTTGCAGCCGTAAACAAAACAACCGGTAAAGTTACGGCAAAAGCAAAAGGTACCGCAGTCATCACAGCCAAATGCGGAGATGTAAAGGTAACCTGCAAAGTAACAGTTAAAAATCCAACTCTTACACTGAGCAAAACATCTGTATCTGTAAAAGTCGGCAAAACAACTAAGATTACAGCAAAAGCAGCTCCGTCAGGAAAAGTTACATACAAATCCAACAACAAGAAAATTGCTACAGTATCATCCAAGGGTACAATTAAAGGTATCAAAAAAGGTACTGCCAAGATTACAGTAACATGCAATGGCGTAACCAAAACAGTTAAAGTAACTGTAAAATAATCTGACCGTACTGAAGTCAGGCTGATATTTGCAGTCGGATTCGCAGACAAAAGAAAAGAAATCCTGTATCCCACAGAAAGGGCAGGATTTCTTTTCAGCTGTAAAACTTTATACAGTTATTACAGTAATCACTTGAATATGATTACCTGAAACAAACTATTGAAGAAGGAGGAATTTATGGACAAAAATAATGAGCAGAAAAATAATAAGACTCCGGAAACGAAACCAAAACAGGACAGTTTCCGTCCATGGTTAAAGCTTATTCCTGCGGCAGCAGTTTTTGCTGCAGTCTGTGTAACCTGTTATCAGGCAAATAAAAGTCCTGTGGAAACCGCGTCAGTTTCCGATAATAATATTATGTCTACTGGCGAGATTAAAGAATTGATTTCGCACGGAACTGCAGGTAAGGATTTTGATTCAGAGGACTCTTCTGAAACCAATGGAACCTCAATTTCAAAAACATCAAAAAAGACAAAGAAAACAAGTAAGATTAAAACAGGAACAAAGAAAAATTCATCTACAGGTTCCTCTGCAAATGGAGGTACCGCAGGGGGTGGTGCAGGAAGCACAGTCACACCGACTACAGAAGTCCCCGCCGGTGGATATGCAGACGGTACCTATACAGGCTCCGGGACCGGTTTCGGAGGAACGATCACTGTTCAGGTAACTGTCACTGACCATAAAATTACAGCTATCAATATTGTAGATGCATCAAATGAAACAGCCTCCTATTTTGCAAATGCACAGGGTGTGATCAGCAAAATTCTTGCAAGCCAGTCTCCAAACGTAGATGCAGTCAGTGGTGCCACTTATTCTTCAAACGGAATTATTACTGCGGTTCAGAATGCATTGTCACAGGCAATTCCATCAGGAAATCAGGCAGTTGTTACGCCAACTCCCACTCCATCACCGAAACCGACAAAGAAACCTTCTCCAATACCGAAGCCGGGAGACGAACAGATTTACAAAGACGGAACCTATACAGGAACCGGTAAAGGATACAGTGGGACAATTACGTTGACAGCTAAGATTAAAAAAGGTATGATCAAGTCTCTGGAGGCAGAGCATACAGATACGCCTATGTTCTTTAAGAAAGCATGGGATATCCTGGAAAATGAAATCATGCAGAACCAGTCTGTCGATGGCATTGATACTGTCAGTGGTGCAACCTACTCTTCAAAGGGTATCATAAACGCAATGAAAGATATTCTGAAACAGGCAGAAAAAGACACCACAAAAGTGACACCAACTCCAACACCAGAAGTAACAGTTACGCCAACTCCTGAGGCAACACCAACCCCGACACCGGAAGAGACTCCGACTCCGGAAGCTACTCCAACGCCAGAGGAAACACCGGCTCCCACACCAACACCGGAAGAGACTCCAGAGCCTACGCCGGAACCTACAGGACCATATATTGACGGAACTTATACAGGCTCAAGCTACGGATACAGTGGAAGAGTAAATGTAACCGTAACGATTCAGGGCGGTCAGATTGCTTCCATTGAACAGAGTAACAGTGATTCACCGGAGTACTTTGATTATGCATGGGAAACTATTTATCCTCAGATTATGGGAAATCAGTCAGCAGACGGAATTGATGCTGCAAGCGGTGCCACTTATTCCTCAGAAGGAATCCTTGGAGCAATTCAGAAAGCTCTTGCCCAGGCATTGGCATAAAATTATTGTAAGAGAAAAAATCATATGCTCTGGCTATTTCTAACTTATAATGTAAAAATGGAGGACAACAATATGATTAAAACAACTGTAAAAGTAGACGGTATGATGTGCGGAATGTGCGAATCTCACGTAAACGATGCAGTGAGAAAAGTCTTTCAGGTAGATAAAATTACTTCTTCCCACAGCAAAGGGGAAACTGTGATCATTTCAGAGAAACCTGTAGACGAAGCAAAGCTAAAAACAGCCATCAGCGCAACAGGATATGAAGTAAAAGGTATCAGTTCAGAACCTTATGAAAAAAAGAAAGGTCTGTTTTCATTTCTTCATAAATAATGAGCATGTTCAGTAAATATCATTAAATCATAAACCTATTAAAAAACCAGGCAGAAATTTTGCAGATTATACTGCAGTTTTTGCCTGGCTTTCTCTGTGCCAACAAATTGATTTCTCGACAAATCTCGAATAATGGCGTTAAAAAGTCTGAAAAATTCCCAAAAATCAGTTGCTTAATTTGTACAAAACATGGTAGACTATTTGTAGTTAAGAAGCGGCAGAAATTTACAATTATTTAATCGATTCAGGAAAAGAGAATGATTATATCTGCCTGAATAATCTGGAGATGAAGAATGAAAAGAAAAATAGAACTTGTCTGCTGGATTTTATTTACTGTATGTTCCGGTATTTGCCTCTTTATCAATTTTATGAGCAAACCTCCTGTAGACGATGCACATAAATTTACCTTATATATGATCGGTGCTGCAACAGTATCTTTACTTTATCCGGGAACTATGTTTATCCTTGGACTGAGAAACAGTTATCTGTATGATAAATTAAACAAGTTTGCTAAAGAAAAGAGCGAGACGGAAACTGTCAAATCTACACAGATTTCAAAACCATCCGTATCAGGATATACAGTCTCTGATATGAAAACCCTTGTCAGCGCTCTAATCTCTGATAAGAAACTTACAGAGGAAGAGAAAGAATTCTTATTAGAATACATTAAGAAGAAATGATGTGATGTTTTAAATGGAACTATTAGTCTGTATGTCCATTTCAGGAAGCATTCCTGTTGTGATCTGTTTGCTTTTATATGTGATTCAGTGTGAAAATTATAATTATATTCTTGGAAGAAGATTACTACTGACAGGTGTGTTCTTTTATCTGGTACCTGTGCAGTTGGTTAAATATTTGCTTCCAAAAGATGCACTTCCAGAAACAATGTTAATTGGTAAAAAAGCTGATTCCTATCTTTCAGGTTCTCTGGCTTTCTGGAGTGAAAAGCAGGGTGATTACATATGGATACCTCAATGGTTTAATCTATTTGCCAGGATCTGGCTAGCAGGAATTATTATCTTCGCAATCTATGAGATTATTAAATACTGGAGAGGAGCACATTCTATCCGGAACTATATCTTTGAAAAGATTGAAGATCCAGAAGATAATCTCACCTATTATCTGATTCCAGATGAGATCTGTGGTCCATGTACCATTGGATTTTTCCGTCAGAAGATTGTGTTTCCAGAGAGTTTTCCTCTGCATCCTGATTTTATCATGGTATACAAACATGAACATACGCATTTGAAAAATCATGACAATTTAGTAAAACTTTTATGCCTTTTTGTTCTGTGTCTGCACTGGATGAATCCTGTGGCATATCTTTTACTTTTCCTTTACATAGATACAGCAGAAATAGTCAGTGACAGTGTAGCAGTCGATGGTTGCACAAAAGAAAAACGTCAGGACTATGCAAAATTGCTGGTATTAGAAGCTTCAACTTCTGATATTCGCCCAGCCGTGTGGAAAAATAACCTTTCCGGACATAAAAACAATAAGGAAGGAAAGGATTTTAAAACATTAAAAAGGAGGATCAACTACATGATGAAGGAAAAGAGAAAAGGAATGTTACAGAGAGGAATTATGGTGGCTGTGTCGGCGTTGACAGTTGTGGCAAGTGCTGGGACGGTAATGGCGTATGAACCAGTATCATCATCTGATGAAAGTTTTGAAGAATTCATTTCTGATGGTTCAATATATGATTTTGGATTTGAAGATATGGACGATATTGCAACTGCAGCCATTGATTTTTCTCAAGGTGATAGTATATTTGTTGATTCAGACGGAAATCAGATAGTATACCAAGAAGAATCTTCAGATACTTATGCTTTATGTACGCATAGTATGGTTCCGGCAACTTTTTATACCCATTCAAAAAATTCTTCTGGTGGATGCACTGTTAAAATATATAAATGTCAAAGATGTGAAAAATGTGGATATAGTGCTAATGCCCAGTATGATCATACTATTACATATGCAAAATGCCCTCATTAATTAAATAAGTATTTATGTAGATATGAAGATCTTCAGATGTTTTTGAATTATTTCAAATATCTGAGGATCTTTTTCATTGATTCGTTGTTGATGATGTAATGTATTACAAAATATAAATACAAATATGTTTTCTGAAATAATTTCTCAATATCCCTCCAATTTCCCTCTTGCATTTTTACAAAAGTTAGAATATACTAACCAATAGAGTTAGATATAGCAAACTCTCGCGTGAATTAAATCATTTGAACTCCATCCGAAGACCTGCTGAATTCTTCGGAACATTGGATTACATCTGTACTTGCTGAAATCGCGGCTATGCTGAAAGCCGTACCTCAGATATGATCCACTTGGTACATCCCAGCTACGGTGTACCAGGAGTCCAAATGCAAAACCAGAAAGGGGATTTATCATGTACTTAGAAATTGAGAAAGTAATTGGAAGAGAAATTCTGGATTCCAGAGGAAACCCGACAGTAGAAGCAGAAGTATATCTGATGGATGGCACTGTTGCAAGAGGAACTGCTCCAAGCGGTGCATCTACAGGAGAATTCGAAGCTCTGGAATTAAGAGATGGAGATAAAGCTCGTTACCTTGGAAAAGGTGTGCAGAAAGCAGTAGAGAACATCAACACAACAATCAACGAAGCAATTGAAGGTCTCGATGCAAGTGACATCTATGCAGTAGACGCAGCAATGATCGCAGCAGACGGAACAAAAGACAAATCCAAACTTGGAGCAAATGCAATCCTTGCAGTATCTATCGCATGCTGCAGAGCAGCGGCAACTTCTCTTGAAATTCCGCTGTATCGTTTCCTTGGCGGAGTATCCGGAAATCGTCTCCCTGTACCAATGATGAACATCGTAAACGGCGGATGCCATGCATTATCATCCGGTCTGGATGTACAGGAATTCATGATCATGCCAGTTGGGGCACCTTCTTTTAAAGAATGCTTAAGATGGTGTGCAGAAGTATTCCATGCACTTGCTTCTATTCTGAAAGAACGCGGACTTGCTACATCAGTAGGTGATGAGGGTGGTTTCGCACCTGCACTGAAATCCGATGAAGAAGCGATCGAGACAATCCTGGAGGCAGTGAAGAAAGCCGGATATGAACCAGGCAAAGATTTCAGGATTGCCATGGATGCTGCTTCCTCCGAATGGAAGAGTGAAAAAGGAAAAGGATACTACAAGCTTCCAAAAGCAGGCACAGAATATACATCTGAAGAGCTCATTGAACACTGGGCTAAATTATGTGAAAAATATCCGATTATCTCCATTGAAGACGGTCTGGATGAAGAAGACTGGGAAGGATGGCAGAAACTTACAGCCAGACTTGGCGATAAAGTACAGCTTGTCGGTGATGACCTGTTTGTTACAAATACAGAAAGACTTGCAAAAGGTATCAGCCTTGGCGCAGGTAATGCGATCCTGATCAAATTAAACCAGATCGGTTCCGTATCCGAAACACTGGAAGCAATCAAGATGGCCCACAAAGCAGGCTACACCGCAATTTCTTCACATCGTTCCGGCGAGACAGCAGATACAACAATTGCAGATCTTGCAGTAGCATTGAATACCTGCCAGATTAAGACCGGCGCTCCAAGCAGATCTGAACGTGTTGCAAAATACAACCAGCTTCTCCGTATCGAAGAAGAACTCGGCGCAAGCGCAGTATATCCGGGAATGAAAGCTTTCAATGTGAAACAGGACTAAACAGAACTATGGCAATCCGTGTAAATAATGCATACCATAAATAAAATAAACCTGTAAAATGCAAAATGCATTTCTCATCTTAATCGTTTAGTGAGAAATGCATTTTTGTATATGAGACTTTATTATATTCACTCATCTGTATCAATACTGTCTGTTTCTTTCGAACTCTTCAGATATCCCCTTACAGCAGGCTCAATCGTCTGTTCCATAAGCCGGTGCAGCAGTTCTGTTGTAATATTATGATCTCCCAGAAGCGAATTATACAGGAAGTTTCCTGACAGTTCTTCAGTAATAGAACTCAGTCCTGCCAGAATCATTTTTTTACCGGGTGTTTCGTTCCATCTGATTTCAATTCCATTATCTTCATGAAAGAAAATGTGCGCCTTTCGTTTCACACATTCTTCGATAAAAGTAATCTCCAGTTTTAACACAGGGATATCGTTTTCATCTCTTGCAAATTCTCCCAGTGTAGCTACAAGGTAATGTTCTCCATGAAGATCAACACAGCCATCTGCAGCCCTTCCAAATCCAACAGGAAGTTTATGGATCACCTTGCCTTCGGTAAAAGAAACGCAAAAGTTTCCCGCATCATAAGTAAAAGAAATTTCAGAAATACCATCTGTCATATTATTGTGGAATACCTGCACAAACAATGGCGCAATTCCAATATTCTGCTGTTCCATTACATAAGTTCTGCCGCTTACAGCCCGCATAAAACTGTGATGATCAGATGGGCGATCAACGGCTGCTGAAATACGGTAGCTGTACTTTTTATCTGAATGCTTCCTTCTGGAAACTACATTTCTTTTCCATCCCCTGCGCAGAGAAGTACTTCGGTTATTATTTTCTCCATTTTCCAGTTCTCCGCACAACCGTTTCAGAAGACTATAGGAGAGTGGATTCTCAGGTAGAACATCGGCGGGATGATAATTAACAGGGAAATATTTCCGAATGATATTCAGCATGATACAGTCCTGAAACATTTCTTTATTTCCGGCATTTGTGACAAGAACCATATCCATATCCGGATAAATAATAACATTCTGTCCCAGCATTCCATTATATTCAAAGCTTCCCGGGCGCTGTTCCATCCATAGCTGATATCCATATCCATAGGTGTCATTCTGAGTTTTCAGATGTCGTGCCGTAGATATTTCTATCCAATATTCAGACACCAGTTGCTGACCATTCCATTTTCCCCTCTGAAGATACAGTTGGCCAAGTTTTGCCATGTCTTCTGCACAGAGAAACAGTCCCCAGCCGCCTTTTGTAATTCCTTTCGGACAGGTTTCCCAGTAATATTTCGTGATACCAAGAGGACCAAACAGTCTCGGAGTCAGATATTCGGTCAGGGTTTCTCCTGTACGTTTCGTCACGATTGCAGAAAGAACATAAGTATTCAGACTGTTATATTGAAACTCTGTTCCGGGTTTTCCATTGACAGATGCATTCAGAAAACTTCCAAGCCAGTCATTTCCGGACACGATACCTGATTCATTAAAAGTTACGCCGCTTGTCATGGTCAGCAGATTTTCTACTGTGATCACAGGGCGGAAAATCTTTGAAAAGGCATTTATATGATCCGGAAAAATGTCATAAATATTTTCATCGAGCTTTAATTTTCCCTCTTCGATCAACATGCCGATTGCCATACCAGTGATGCTCTTGCACATGGAATGTGTAATATGCCACATTCCTTTAGGGTATGGTGCAAAATTACATTCACAGATTACCTTGCCATGACGCAGTGCCATAAAATGATGCATTTCCGTATCTTTGGAAGTATCCAGTTCCCGAAGAAGGGCAGCAAACAGATCAGAGGAGATTCCCTGACTCTCCGGTGTGGCACGCACAAATGCCTGCTCATAAACTGCATCAAACGGAAAATCCGGTTTCTGCGGGAAATAATCTACCCGTGTACCGCCTGTCTTTCCAAGGATCATATTTAAAACCAGTTCTGCAACCGCAATCTGTTCTTTTGCCATAGAGAATACCTCCTTTTTCGGATTTATTTTGATTATACAGACCTCATACAACAAATGCAAATTATATTTTTACGAGAAAGGATATTACCAGTGGACAGTAGCGCAGGATTCTCTTCCTGCGGAAGCTCACTTTAGGATAATAAGCGGGAATCCTCGGCAATTCAATTACCGAGCCTGCAAATAAA
>OGZX01003107.1_pt1 | contig 11966 bp, 10 predicted proteins | sample 1576881 | NCBI WGS metagenome assembly OGZX01 (sample SAMEA3541542, study PRJEB24748) | human gut metagenome | biome: human gut; feature: human-associated habitat; material: faeces | place: China | collected 2012
GAGGCCGCCGAAGAAAGAAAAGAATATTTAGATAGCAAGAAATAATCTATCCAGTTGTATATATATAATGTATATGAAGAATAACATCATACTCTTTGCCGTAGCGACGCTAGCGTTGAATAGCTGCGGCATTTACAAGAAATACGAGCCTGTCGCCACCCTCCCGGAGAATCTATATCGGGAGGAGATAGCCCCGGCAGATACCTTCTCCATCGGGAATATCAGTTGGCGAGACCTGTTCACCGATCCGGCCTTGCAATCCTTGATCGAACGGGGATTAGCCAATAATACAGATCTGCGGATCGCCCATCTAAAGGTACAAGAAGCCGAGGCGGCGTTAATGACCTCCCGCCTCTCCTACCTCCCGTCGCTCTCCCTAGATCCACAGGGCACGACAAGTAGCTTTGATAAGGCGAAAGCGTCGTGGACATACAACGTCCCGGTATCGGCCAGTTGGGAGATCGATATCTTCGGCCGGCTGACAAACGCCAAACGACAAGCGAAAGCCGCCTTGTCGCAAAGCCAAGCGTATAGCCAAGCCGTACAAACACAACTGATCGCCAACATCGCCAATTTATATTATACCCTATTGATGCTGGATCGGCAATACGAGATCACGACAGAAACCGCCGTGAAATGGCAAGAGAGCCTTCGTGCCACCCAAGCGTTAATGGCAGCCGGCATGACTACCGAGGCGGCCGTATCGCAAACCGAGGCTACTTGCTACTCCATCGAGACCTCTGTTAAGGATCTGGAACAGACCATCCGGGAGACCGAGAATACGCTTGCCGTCTTATTGGGAGAGACACCTCAAGATATTGAGCGAGGAAGGTTGGAAGACCAATCCTTAACCCCGGATCTGGCTATCGGTATCCCGCTACAGATACTCTCGAACCGTCCGGATGTACGTAGCGCCGAGTACGCATTGGCGCAAGCGTTCTACGGGACAGCCTCCGCACGCTCCAATTTTTATCCCTCGCTACGTCTTAGCGGCAGCGCGGGGTGGACAAACAGCGCAGGCAGTTACATCGTAAATCCGGGTAAACTATTACTATCGGCGGTCGGCTCCCTCACGCAACCGCTATTTAACAAAGGAGCGAATATCGCCCAATTGAAAATAGCGAAAGCGCAGCAAGAGGAAGCCAAGCTCACTTTCCAACAAACCGTGCTCAACGCCGGAAAAGAGGTGAACGACGCACTTACCCAAGCCCAGACCGCAAAGGGAAAGATAGACTCGCGTACACACCAAATCGAATCGCTTGAAGATGCCGTGCGTAGCACCCAATTGCTGATGACGCATGGAAACACTACTTATTTGGAAGTGCTCACGGCACAGCAAACCCTGCTCAGCGCCCAGCTCTCCCAAGTAACGGATCGTTTTGACGAGCTTCAAGCCACCGTAAACCTCTACCAAGCCTTAGGAGGAGGCAGACATTAAAGAGAGTCCTTTCAGACTTGTATATAATTATGATTGTAACCTCCTTTTGTGCGTGACGCATAGAAGGAGGTAAAAAAATACCCGGTTTATGGTATATGCCGTAAACAATCCATCCACTATCTTTGTCATATAAATAAAAGAATCCAGAAACAACAAAATTCATTTGTATATGGCAAGAATAGCAAGACAACTGACCGACCTTGTCGGCAACACTCCCCTGTTGGAGTTCTCTAATTTCAACGCGAGCAAGGGCCTTAAAGCCCAAGTAATCGGCAAGCTGGAATATTTCAACCCGGCTGGTAGCGTAAAAGACCGCATCGCCTTGGCGATGATCGAGGACGCCGAGGCTAAAGGCTTGTTGAAACCCGGCGCTACCATTATCGAACCGACCAGCGGTAATACCGGAGTCGGACTCGCTTTTGTCTCCGCCTCGAAAGGCTACAAATTAATCCTGACCATGCCGGATACCATGAGTGCCGAGCGTCGTAACCTGTTGAAAGCGTTAGGCGCGCGGCTCGTCCTCACCCCCGGGGCAGAAGGCATGAAAGGAGCCATCGCCAAAGCGGAGGAACTGCGTGACGCGACACCCGGTTCCATCATCCTACAACAATTCGAGAATCCCGCTAACCCGGCCGTACATATCCGTACGACCGCCGAAGAGATCTGGCGTGATACGGATGGTAAAGTCGATCTGTTCGTAGCCGGCGTAGGAACCGGAGGCACGGTCAGCGGTGTCGGTGCCGGATTGAAAGCTCACAACCCGAACGTACAAATCGTAGCGGTAGAGCCTAGCGATTCACCGGTACTTTCCGGGGGCAAGCCCGGCCCGCACAAGATACAGGGCATCGGAGCCGGCTTTATCCCCAAGACCTACAACGGGGAGGTAGTTGACAAGATCCTGCGAGTAACGAACGATGACGCGATCCGTACCAGCCGGGAACTGGCCGGGAAGGAAGGGTTGCTGGTAGGAATATCTTCCGGCGCCGCTGTATACGCCGCCGTGGAACTAGCTAAGCTTCCGGAGAATGAGGGAAAAACGATCGTGGCGTTGCTTCCGGACACAGGGGAAAGGTATCTCTCCACGGTATTGTACGCTTTCGAGGAATATCCGCTATAGTGATCTGTAAAAAAGCTCCAGAGGCCTCGGAAACGACCGCTACACCCGTGGGGATGCCTCCAGAGGCCTCGGAAACGACCGCTACGCCCGTAGGGATGCCTCCAGAGGTCTCGGGAACGATCGCCACGCCCGTAGGGATGCCTCCGGAGGTCTCGGGAACGATCGCCACGCCCGTAGGGATGCCTCCCGAGGCCTCGGGAGGCATTTCTTTCACAGCATCCCCTTCGTGCTGGGCAACTCGAAGCGGTAAATATCCCGCCGGATCGCCATCTTGATCGAGCGGGCCAAGGCCTTGAAGATACCTTCTATCTTATGATGCTCGTTCGTACCCTCGGCACGGATATTCAAATTCATGCGGGCAGCGTCGCTCAAGCTCTTGAAGAAATGGAGGAACATCTCCGTAGGCATATCCCCCACTTTCTCACGGTGGAACTCAGCGTCCCAAACCAACCAAGGACGGCCACCGAAATCCAGCGCCACACTACACAAGCAATCGTCCATTGGAAGGCAATACCCATAACGCTCGATCCCTCGCTTATCACCCAGCGCTTTCAGCATCGCCTCGCCAAGGGCAATCGCCGTATCCTCTATCGTATGATGCTCGTCGACCTCCAGGTCGCCTTTTACCCGTACCGTCAGATCCGTACCGGAATGCTTACCGATCTGATCCAACATATGATCGAAGAAACCAAGCCCGGTAGAGATAGATGTCTTTCCGGTTCCATCCAGATTCCAGTCCACATAGATGTCCGTCTCCTTCGTGGTACGCTGTACGACCGCACGACGCTCGCCGGCAAACAGATACTCGGTGATCTTATCCCAATCATCCGTGATATAGGCGGGAGACAATGAGGTAGCGTAAGCCGCCAACTCACTCTCCGCTCCCTCCTCCGGGCGCAACCAGATACCTTTAGCGCCCAGATTATGGGCCAACTCCATATCCGTAAGGCGGTCCCCGATCACGAAACTATTCTCCAGATCGTATTCACCGGTCATATATTTCGTGAGCATTCCCGTACGAGGCTTACGATTCGGGGAATTATCCTCGGGAAAGGAAGGATCGATCAAGATATCGTCGAATACGATCCCCTCTCCTTCCAGCGTCTTTAGCATCAAGTTATGGGCAGGCCAGAAAGTCTCCTCCGGGAAAGAGGGCGTTCCCAGCCCGTCTTGGTTGGAGACCATCACGAACTCGAAATCCAACCGCTCGCGAATGAAATAGAGGTTACGCATCACCTTCGGGACAAACTCTAGTTTCTCCAAGCTATCCAATTGATAATCTACGGGCGGCTCTTTTACAAGCGTGCCGTCCCGGTCGATAAACAACGCTCTTTTCCTCGTGCTCATAATTTCATGTTTTTCATCGCGTTCAATAAGCTATCATTCTCTTTCGGCGTACCGATCGTAATACGAAGGCAACCCCGGCATTTCTGCACGTTACTACGGTTACGCACTACGATCCCTTTCTTCACGAGCCCATTATACATGGCATCCGCCTTGGCGACATTCACCAACAAGAAATTAGCGTCCGAAGGATATACTTGATAGGAGAAAGGAGGCTCGGACAGGATCTTCTCCAGCCGGTTACGCTCCGTGAGGATCTCGTTCACTTGGTGCTTCATGGTCGCCTCGTCGTTCAAGAGCTCCAAAGCTTTCTCCTGTGTAAGCTGGTTGACGTTATACGGATATTTGATCTTATTCAAGACACCGATAATCTCCGGAGAGGCGAATGCCATACCCAAACGAATACCCGCCGCTCCCCACGCTTTCGACAAGGTTTGAAGAACGATCAGATTCGGGAACCCGGATAATTCCTTCAAGAAAGAGGGATAAGCGGAGAAGTCGATATAAGCCTCATCGATCACCACGATTCCTTCATAATTCTTCAAGATCTTATAGATCGAGCCACGATCCAGACTGTTGCCACTAGGGTTATTCGGAGAACATAGGAAGATCACTTTTGTCCACTCGTCCGCCGATTCCAATACGGCTTCCGCATCCAAATCAAAGTTTTCGTCCAAAGAAACCTTACGGCATTCCACGTTATTTACATTCGCTGCCACCTCATACATGCCATACGACGGCGAGATCGTCACTACACTATCCAACCCCGGCTCGCAAAAAGCACGGATCACCAGATCGATGGCCTCGTCACTGCCATTGCCCAAGAAGATCGAGCTACGGTCCACGCCTTTCAACACGGCCAGACGATCCTTCAATTTCCACTGCAAGGGATCGGGATAACGGTTATACGGCATATTCCACGGATTCTCATTCGCGTCCAGAAAAACGGAGGCATCCCCATGAAACTCATCACGTGCGGATGAATACGGTTTCAAATTCCAGACATTCGGTCTTACTAAATCTTTTAGGTCTTTCATATCGTGTTCAATCTAATTGTTACTGCGTTGCGGTGAGCATCCAGATGCTCGTTGGCCGCCATGGTTTGGATCGTGCTACCCAAGGCACGGATACCATCGGAAGAGATCTCTTGGAAAGTGATCTTCTTGATGAAGCTATCCAAGTTTACGCCGCTATATGCCTTGGCATAACCGTTGGTCGGCAAGGTATGATTCGTGCCGGAAGCATAATCGCCTGCGCTTTCCGGAGTATATGGACCCATAAAGACACTGCCAGCGTTCTCGATTCGCTCCGCGATAGCGGTGTAATCCGATGTTTGGATAATCAAGTGCTCAGGAGCGTATTGATTCGTGAAGTCCACGACTTCCCGCAAATCTTTCAATACGATGATACGGCTGTGCGCTAACGATTTCTCGGTAATCTCCTTTCGGGGCAAACGATCGAGTTGCTCTTGGATGGCACGGGCCACGGGTTCCACGATCGTTTCCGAAGCGGTTACGAGGACCGCTTGGCTATCCACCCCATGCTCGGCCTGCGAGAGGAAATCGGCGGCGATAAAATCGGGATTTGCTGTCTCGTCTGCGATCACCTCTACCTCGGATGGTCCGGCGGGCATATCGATGGCGACTTCTTTCAGGCTTACTAATTGCTTCGCCGCCGTCACGTATTGATTACCCGGGCCAAAGATCTTATACACCTTGGGAACTGATTCCGTCCCATAGGCCATCGCCGCTATCGCTTGGATTCCTCCAGCCTTGAATATCTTACTTACACCCGCGACCTCCGCAGCAAACAGGATAGCGGGATGTACTTTCCCTTCCCGGTTCGGTGGCGTACATAATACGATCTCCTTGCATCCGGCGATACGTGCGGGCACTGCCAACATCAATACCGTGGAAAACAAAGGCGCCGTTCCGCCCGGAATATATAAACCGACTTTCTCGATCGCTACCGCTTTCTGCCAACAAGTGACTCCCGGGGTAGTCTCCACTTTCTTTCCTTCGAAACGCTGTGAGGCATGGAACTTCTCGATATTCGCCTTTGCCGTACGAATCGCCTGTTTCAAGTCCTCAGCGACCAAGGCATCCGCTTCCCGCATCTCCTCTTCCGAGACTTGAAGGGAAGAAAGGAGCACTTTATCAAACTTTTCCTCATACGCTTTTACGGCAGTGTCACCCTGCTCGCGTACCTCGTCCAATACCGTACGGACCGTATCGAACAAGGTGGTTACATCTAATGCGGGACGTTTGATTAGTGAGCTCCATTCCTCACGTCCGGGATATTTTATAATCTCCATATTATACAATCATTTTCTCGATCGGAAGCACTAAGATACCTTCAGCCCCCAATGATTTTAGTTTACCAATAATTTCCCAGAAATGCTTCTCGGCGATCACGGATTGAACAGAGACCCATTCATCGTTTGCCAAAGGCGTTATGGTCGGGCTCTTCATACCGGGAAGCACCTCGATAATCTCATCCAGCTTTTCTTTCGGAGCGTTCAGCAACACGTACTTCTTGCCCTCGGCGACTTGAATCGCCTCGAAGCGGAATAGAAGCTCATCCAATATCTCCAGTTTCTCTTTGGATAGATTATTGTTAGCGATCAATAAAGCCTCACAAGGAAGGACTACCTCCACTTCTCTCAATTGATTGCTTACCAAAGTGCTACCGGAGCTTACGATATCAAAGATAGCGTCCGCCAAACCAATGCCCGGGGCGATTTCCACAGAGCCGCTGATTACATGAATATCCGCCTTCACGCCTCTCTCCTCTAAGAAAGACCGTAGGATCACGGGATAGGAAGTAGCGATCGTTTTTCCCTCAAACCATTCAGCTCCCTTATATTCCTCATCTTTGGGGATAGCTAAGGATAGACGGCACTTACTAAAGCCCAGACGCTTGATCAATTTCGCCTCTTGCCCTTTCTCCACGTACTCGTTCTCTCCGACAATACCAATATCCGCCACACCGTTAGCCACAGACTGAGGAATATCATCATCACGAAGGAATAATACCTCTACCGGAAAACCTTTTGCCGATAATAACAGAATGCGTTTGCCCCTGTTTAGTTTAATACCCGCTTCTTCAAGCAACATCATGGTCTCGTCGTACAGACGGCCCTTCGATTGTACCGCAATTCTCAACATAACTATATCTTATTTTTATATTATAAATATCAACAAAAAAGGCTTACCGCAAAACGGCAAGCCTTTATCTTTTTATCATGAGTACATACATACCATTCAGCCCACCGAACTATCGCCCGCTGTAATGATGATGGTGATGTAATGTAGTCGTTATTTTCATTTCTTTTGTTATTTACGTCGCAAAGTTACAATAATAATTGAAAGAACAAATATTTCTGACAAAATATTATCACAATATCTATATTACTTCAATCCGTTCTTACGAAGCAACTCTTCTATCTCTTTCAAGCTTATAGATTCACGCTCTGCTTTGTTTTCATAATCATCAATGAAAGAGGCATAATGCTTCCGCAAACGTTTCGCTTCCTTCTTAAAGGAGGCTAAGACTTCTATTCTATATTCCATCTCTCATTTCTTTTAAGAAATCTCTCGCTGATTGTTTCCTCCCGGCAATCATGTCTTTCAGCCCGGCATCAATCCCTGCCAAGATTTCTTCCTTGCTAATATATTCCGTTTCTTCCTCTTCGGCTTTTGTCCTAATTTTATTGTTCAGCTTTTTCAGATAGTTCTTCACACGGTTGAGCGTGTCTTTATCATCGATGCTTAACAATTCTTCGACCAAATCCATCTTTAGGCATTTTAGTTCCATTGCCGTCATACAAATACTCCTTTCTAATTAATTCGTTCTCAAGGACAAAGATGATGATTTACTTTAATACAAATGACTCGCTTGCTGCTTAATCTTATTGGAAAGCATCAAGGGGAGGTCCGGATGCGCGGTAAAAAACGCATCAACTTCTTCCCGAGCTTCCTTCGATGTATGGGCGGAAAGCAAGGAGCGAACCCAAGCGGTGGGGAAAAAGATATCGCCAGTCCGCTGTACTTCCGGCATCGCTTCCAAGGCCGGACGGATATAAGCGACCGACTCTTGTTCTCGTAGGCGATGGTTCAAATTAGCGAGAGCGGAAGAGGCCCATGGCTCCACCCTACGATTCCCGGCGATCAACAAGGACGCGAAGACACTGTCACGTTCCGCCTTGCGGGGCGATACGGATGGGGAGATAAATTGATACTCCTTCTTCCGGTCCGGATTCTGTATGCGGGATAATTGCGTAGCGATAATCTTATCCGCTTTTTCCGGCAAATGCATCGCCAGCATATAGGATAAGCCAATATAATCACTCTCGCTCAACGTACAATCTTTCGGAGCTTTCCGTTCCTGCCATAACGTATACAGACGTTGTACCGCCTCCTCTGAATCCGCTATCGAACGATACAAACGAAACGCCTGCAAACGATGTTGGGATACGGGATTCGTTGTCACGATCTTCCACAAGACCTGTTCCAACGGACGAGAATCCGACGGGAATATCCGCTGGCAATCTCCTAAATAGCTTAAAGCCATCGAGAACAATAAAGAATTAGACTCATTCGGTAAATACGCTAACATCTCTTCACGGAACCCTTGCGGAGAAATCGTTTTCCAACGAAGATTCTCATAAAGGGTAATCAGCAAAGATCCCTTCAACACCTCATCTTCCGATGAGCGAAGCACAGACCATAGACCGGAAGACTCCCCCTCTGTTATTTTAAAGAAGCCATAACCACGCCCATTTATATTCGGAAGAATGACACAATTTCCATTCGGAAGAAAACTTAATTTCATTCGGAAGGAATCAGAGTTTCCTTCGAGAGAAACCGGGATTTCTTCCGAATCCGTTCCACAGATCACCCGATAGGTTAATTCTTGCGGCCATTTTAAACCCCGGCCCAACGGATCACGCTGCTCTACGACCAACTCGCCGTCCTTAACCGAAGCCGTAATCTCCGGCATACCCTTCTGATTCACCCACACCTCACTCCAAGCGGCCAGATCCTCTTCCGTATATTTATTCAAGATACGGATCAAGCCCTCCCACGTAGCGTTCCCATACGCATAAGTAGTCAAGTACTCACGGATTCCCTGCTGGAAAGCGTCTTCTCCCAGAACACGTACCAACATCTCCATAATCACGGGAGATTTATCATAGATGATATTTCCATATACCAAACCGGCGTTCCGCAAATTATCCAAATCTTGCTTGATCGGATTCGCACCTGACGTACGGTCTTCCGAATAAGACGCAGGAATATAATCCCGAATAAAATTCAACCGGTGATTCACGTCCGGATATAAAGGTTCTACGATACGGGAAGCGAAATAATTAGCGAAAACCTCTTTAGTCCATACATCATCAAACCATTTCATCGTTACATAATCGCCAAACCACATATGAGAGGTTTCATGCGCGATCAAGGCACTCCGGCTCAATCGCTCATTTAAGGTAGGATGCTCATCCAGAAACATCCGGCGATCCGTATATAAGGTAGCACCCGTATGTTCCATACCTCCATATTGGAAACCGGGTAAGATAATCACGTCATATTTAGCAAAAGGATAAGGAATACCAGTAAAGTCTTCCTGCCATTCCAACGCGTCGAACACCTCATCGGCAATGGCTGGGCATTGAGCGATTTTCTTCGGATCTGTCTCCCGATGATAAATAGAGATATCCCGTCCGTTCCGGGAATAAACCTCCCGAGTCAGTTCACCGGCCACGAATGAGAACAGGTAGGTACTAAGCGGTTCCGTCTCCTTGAAAGAAATACGATTCCGACCGGAGACGCCCGTACTATCCGTTTGCGTGATAGCGCTATTCGCCACGGCCTGCCAAGTGGAAGGAACTTCCAAGGTCAAGGTAAAAAGCGACTTCATATCCGGCTGGTCAAAACAAGGGAATACCGTACGTGCCCGGTCCGGAACCAATAACGTGTACAGGAACTCATCCCGTCGGTTCAAGGATTGATCCGCCGGAGTAAAAGCGATCGCTACCCGGTTCTCTCCCACCGCTACCCAATCTGAGGCTATCACGATATGCTCATCTTTCACCTCGTAGGGAATATCGCCTCCGTTCAAGGTTACGGATGTCACTTGCTCCTGTTCTCCGCGGAAATCAATAATAAGCGGCTGCTTCTCGTCTAATCGTAACGATAGCTCCACCTTTCCCCGGATCGCCTCGTCACGAGATTCCGGGATCGAGAAGAAAAGATTATAACGGACATCGGAGAAATGCTCCTTCCGGAATCGCGCCAGCTCAAGGCCCACACCGGGCCGGGACAAACCGGCCTCATCTTGTTTAACAGAGCTACAAGCAACCAGACCGGACAGTACGCAAGCTCCGATAAATACCTTTAGGTTCATATCTCGTAATTATTCTCTTAAGTATTCTGCTATACCCATAAAATTTCGTTCCAACAAATACATCTGGCTAGCCATAAACGTGAAAAAATCTCCCCAATGCGCTCGCCGATGCAAATCCAATCCTTCCTTTGCCACATAGATACGGGCCACTTGTCGGCCATTCTCACGGACAAAGCAAATATCCCAGATCAAGCCTTCGGGAAAATCCTGTTCCAAGGTCTCTTTATACCAAGTCAGGCGCTCAAACATTTCCAGACGTAAATCCTCGCTACGGTGGTTTACCTCAAGAATAACGTAAGCCCCTTGGCGGTTCGCGTCGAATTTCAACTCAACGCCCTTTACCTTCGTATCATATAATGTCCAAATTTTCTTACGCCCCCGCAAATAGGGTTGCACCTCACAAAAAGCGGCGAAGCTTTCCCAAAACTCCAATTTGAGATTCTTCAGTTCCTCCTTACTATACATTATTTATAAATGTCTTTCCTTGTTACCTTAACGATCTGTCCGAATTTGGAGAGTTTCTCCATATCCATACTCTTTGAATTACCGACTATCGCATATATCATTAAATGATCTTGTATATTCTCCTTATAAAAACGAAGGATATCCTCCATAGTCATCCGATCGATGACCTCCAGATAATCCTTGTTCGGATCGCTCTCGTACCCTTCACGCCGGAAACCGGCGATCTTCAAGGAAAGAGAGCGACTAGTAGGATATTCATTATTCACCCAATTACGAATCGTCTGCTTCACCGACTCCACCCGTTCCGGACGTTCCGGCATATCATGCACCAGATTTTCCAGCACTTCCATCGCATCGATCATCTTATCCGTCTGTGTAGCCAGTTTCATCACGAAACTAGCGGGCTTCTCCGATCGATTCAAAGGAGGATGTTTCAAACGGGCATTTACTTGATAAGCGAACGAACGAAACTCACGGATCTCCTGAAACATCAAAGATGACATATCCCCTCCGAAATAAGCGCTAAACAACCGGGAAATAGGACGATCCTCCTTAGCCTTCAACGGATCGATATACATATAGGCATAGATTATGCTTTGCGTGACATCCTCCATGTCCATGAAAAAGACAGTCGGCTTATCATACGTCATAAGATCACGAATATAGGGAGAGTTCGATGGAATACTTACCTCCTCCAAGGGTAAATGCAGCTTGATCTGCCGAGCGGCCTCCTCCGTAGACAATGTACCACAATAATGCAGGTTACAAGCGACCGAACGTACCTTACTGAAGGTGTCCAGCAACATCTTTCCTTTTAGTTTTTTGATTTCAGCGAACGATAATTTGGTCAAATAACGGGATTGCTCCCCAAATTTGACTTTCTCTAACAGCATATCGGCTACGTTCTCGCTGGAATTGAACAACGATTTCTCCGTTACCTTCGCCTCGTCCACAATCTGCCGTAACTTCTTGTCATCTGGCTTGGCGTGCCGCAAGAAATCGCCGACCAAAGCCATTGTTTGGGTAAAATGCCCATCAAAACCATTCACCACCACCAGAAACTCAGAATCCGTGGAATCAAAAGTCAATGTACTACCAAGTTCCTGCAATTTACCCCGAAAGACCTCAAAAGACATCGATTCCGTCGCTACGAAAGGTAGATAAGCGGACAATTTATCAAGATCACGAAGCTCC
>OGZX01003111.1_pt1 | contig 11949 bp, 22 predicted proteins | sample 1576881 | NCBI WGS metagenome assembly OGZX01 (sample SAMEA3541542, study PRJEB24748) | human gut metagenome | biome: human gut; feature: human-associated habitat; material: faeces | place: China | collected 2012
GATTGAAAATTAAAGTTAGTAGTCCAATTAATCAAGACAGATCAACCTACTAGAATGTCTTGATAAAAAACTTTTCCAGAGATCAAGGCCACGGGAGTTAAGGAGTAGTAAGCACTCAATTCTGGAAAATCCCCGGAAGTAATAGGAGCCTAAAACGGACATGTGGTTTTATATGGGGATACGCACACAACGCCAAAAAAACGATAATTCAAATATTCGTGTCGATGTTACAAACTAAGTTGTGTGTTCTTGGCTTATTACATTGAGCCGGATAATCAATGTACGCCGAGAGCTCTTGATGGAATGGCGAAAAGGCGTAAAAACAAAACCATCCGCTTGGAACGGCGCATAAGGTTCTGATAGGAACATAGCTCAGTTGGTAGAGCACCTGCTTTATGTACAGTAAGTCCCCAGTTCGATTCTGGGTGTTCCATCTCCGGAGAAATGCTATCTCCGGAAATTTCACTTACCCCTCGACAGACACCGCGACAGGACAACGGAGGGTTCGATTCCCTCCGCGCGGTTTATACATGTGGACAAGCTCCTTTAGTTTGTATGTGATTCAATGGTTTCAATTTGTTTTCTCCCCCTAATAAATCAGTCCGCATGTAAATTTTAAGACCGATGCTTTTCGTATTGTAGAGCATCGGTCTTTTATGTAAAGGATTAACAAATATGAAATTAGGACAGATTATGAGAAAGCTACAAAAGGCGATCTTGCAAAAGGGGCTAGTAATCAAGGTAGGCACAACGCAATTTTACAGTGCAGAGCAGAATCGCATGATAACGATATACATACTTAGTACACGAGTATTGCAGAAAACTCAAAATGATGAGTGGAAAGAGAAAGACTACGAAATACTGCGGAGTGCTTCACAGATAGAGATTGTAAACTGTTTAAATGATATATGGCAGGCGGTGAGAGAATGAGTGAAATTAAATTAAAACTTTGTCCCTTTTGTGGGAAAGAAGCACATATTATTGAAACATACTGTAAAGATACAAATTTCAGAGGATATTATGTGCATCATACGTGCCAGAAATTTATGAGTTCTTTAAGAACTGGAAGTTTTGATACAGAAGAAGAAGCGGCGCGTGAATGGAATACAAGATTACATAAGGACGGTGGGTAAATGAATCTCACACCAAAGCAGAAAGCCTTTGCGGATGAATACTTGATATGCGGAAACGTTACAGAAGCAGCAAAGAAAGCGGGATATTCAGGGAAAACAGCCGCAGTAATAGGGAATGAAAACCTTAAAAAACCTAATGTTCTTGAATATATAGCAGAACGCCAGAAACAGATTGATGATTCCCGGATCGCTGATGTAAAAGAGGTTATGCAATTCTACTCCGCTGTCCTCCGCGGAGAGGTAAAAGATCAGTTTGACATGGATGCAGCTCTGTCAGACAGGATCGCTGCTGGAAAAGAGCTGATGAAACGGTTTGAAAAATCGGATGAAGGAAAGAAAGATGCTCTTGATAAGCTTGACAATTTGTTGGATAAGATCGGGGGCGTGATCTAATGCCATTTACGAAAAAACAGAGAGAATATCTTGACAATGCAAATCATCGCTGGAACATCAAACAGGGAGCGACAAGAAGCGGAAAGACTTATCTTGATTATTTTGTGATTCCAAAGCGCATACGGAAAGTCATCGACAAGGATGGGCTTACCGTTATATTGGGAAACACAAAGGGAACCCTGCAAAGAAACATCATAGAACCTTTGCAAAATATGTATGGGACAAGCCTTGTTACTGACATTAAGTCTGATAACACAGCTTATTTGTTTGGGCAGAAATGCTTTTGCCTTGGAGCCGACAAGGTGACAAGGGTTAACCAGATCCGTGGTGCAAGCATCAAATACTGCTATGGAGATGAGGTTGCAACTTGGAATCGAGAAGTATTCACCATGCTAAAATCTCGTCTTGATAAGCCGTACAGCAAGTTCGACGGGACTCTTAACCCAGAATATCCTACTCACTGGATCAAAGAGTTTATCGATTCTGATGCAGATATATATTGTCAAAGTTACTGTATAGATGACAACCCAACGCTCGATTTTACATTTGTCGAGAATCTGAAAAAAGAGTATGCAGGCACTGTCTACTACGACAGATACATTTTAGGGAAATGGAAACGAGCAGAGGGCTCGATCTATATTAAATTTGCAGATAATCCAGATGGATTTGTGAAGAGTGCAGATAAAGAGCATATCTCTCGTATAGATATAGGGATTGACTTCGGAGGGAACGGATCCGGTCATGCGTTTGTGGCTACTGCAAAGTACTCTGACGGGAGAAAACAGCCGGTAATGAGCAGAAAGCATATGAAAAAAGACTTTAGGCAAGGGATTGATGCAAACCTTCTGTCCGAACTTTTTTTGGAATTTGTAGAAGATGTTATAAAGAAATACGGGAAGCCGACTAATGCATACTACGACAACGCAGAGACAGTCCTCGGCCAGAGCATAAAAAACGCATGTGAAAAGAAATTCCCGTACTTGCATGTAAGGCCAGCAGTAAAAAAGAAAATTAATGACCGTATAGAATACACAGTCCAGCTCATGGGATCCGGACTTTTTTCAATTACAGAGGATTGTAAAACGCTGTCAAAAGCATTGCAAGAAGCGGTATATAATAGCAAGTCAATGGAAGAAGAAAGGCTTGATGACGGAAGTACTGACATCGATACGCTTGATGCGTTTGAGTACAGCATAGAAAGAGACTTCTCTGGGACACATTATAACAGAGTAATAGGAGGGATATAGCATGTTTCGGGTAGCAGCAGGGACAGGAATGACACCGGAAATATTGTCAGAATATATCGGAAAGCATAAGCAGGAAGTGATAAAAAGATACCAGAAATTACATGACGCATATGTGAATGATTACGAAATCTTTCATCTTCTTAAAAAAGCTGCATATAAGCCGGACAACAGGATATCCGTCAATTTTGCAAAATACATCACGGACACCATGAATGGGTTCTTTATTGGGATTCCGATTAAGACAACAAACACGGACGAAGTGGTATCGAACTACATTGACTTTCTGGATCAATATAACGATCAGGATGATAACAATGCAGAGCTTTCAAAGATATGCAGTATCTACGGAAAAGGGTATGAGATGTATTACAACGACATCGAAGGAAACATCGGCATTACGTATCTTACACCGCTTGAAGCCTTTTTCATATACGATGACAGTATATTAGAGAGACCGCTTTATTTTGTCCGGTATTATCTTGACGCTGATAACGTAGAGCGTGGAAGCTGGTCGGATGGTAGCATCGTACAACACTTTGTACAGAATGGATCGTATCGTTGGGATGGAGAAGCCAAGGCGCATCACTTTGAAGGAGTTCCAGCAACAGAATTTATCGAAAATGATGAGAGAGTCGGAATATTTGAAGGTGCAATGTCGATGATAGATGCTTATAACAAAGCATTGTCAGAAAAGGCGAATGATGTAGATTATTTTGCTGATGCGTATTTAAAAGTACTTGGACAACGGCTTGAAAAAGAAGATGTGCAGCATATACGAGATGATAGGGTTATTAACTTCGACGGAGATGTAAACGGGGTAGAGGTTGGTTTTCTCCAGAAGCCAAACGGGGACGAGACTCAAGAACATCTTTTAGATCGTCTGGAACGGCTTATTTATCAGATCAGCATGGTGGCAAATATCAGTGATGAGAATTTTGGTACATCCTCTGGAATCGCAATGAAGTATAAGATGCAGGCCATGAGCAACCTTGCAAAGACAAAGGAAAGAAAATTCAGAAGCGGAATGCAGAGACGGTATAAACTGATCTTTAGCAATCCGGCATCCACTGTAAAGGGAATTTCCAGAGATGCTTGGATTAATAACGACTACAAGTTTACTCTGAATTTCCCGGCTAACTTAGCAGAAGAGACAGACATTGCATCCAAGTTAGAAGGGATCGTATCAAAGGAAACACAGCTTTCCGTTCTTTCTGTGGTGGAAAATGTACAGGATGAACTTGACCGCATAGAAGAAGAGGAGAACGCACAGAAGGATGATGCAAGAGATAGAGTCATGCAAATGACGTTTGGGGGTGTAAGTGGTGGACAGCAAAACGTACTGGGCGATACGGGAAACGAGGAACCGGATCAAGAATAAAAAAGAAGAAAAGCAGTACGACAAGGAGATTGAGAAAATCTATCAGAACATGATAGACGAAATTAACAAGGAGATCAATGGATTCTACAGCCGTTATGCTAAAAAAGAAGGAATCACGATGGCAGAAGCGAAGAAGCGAGTCGCTAAACTGGATATCGAAGAATATGAGCGTAAGGCTGAGAAGTATGTAAAAGAGAAGAACTTCTCAGAGCAAGCAAACACGGAAATGCGACTTTACAATTTAACCATGAAGGTAAACAGATTGGAAATGTTGAAAGCAAGAATCGGCCTTGAAATGGTGTCAGGATTCGATGAGCTACAGAAATACTTTGACGAGATACTTACGGATCGTTCTCTTGATGAATTTGAACGTCAAGCTGGTATTCTGGGTAAAAGCGTATCGGATCCAAAGAAAGCATCGGAAGTGATTGTAAATGCATCATTTAAAAACGCAACATTCTCTGATCGTATTTGGATGTATCAAGGAATGCTGAAATCAGAGATTGATAAATTGCTGCAGACTGGTCTTATACAGGGGCAGAATCCTCGTGTATTGGCTCGGCACCTGAAAGAACGTTTTGGAGTAAGTCAGTATAATGCTGAACGGCTTATGCGTACTGAAATGGCAAGAGTCCAAACGGAATCTGCAAAAAGGTCGATGGAAGAGAATGGGTTTGAAGAATATGAATTCATGGCTGAGGGTACCGCTTGTCCTATATGCCGTGCCATAGACGGGAAGCATTATCGAGTAAAGGATATGCTTCCGGGCACTAATGCGGCACCAATGCACCCAAACTGTAGATGTGCTGTAACTCCGTATATGGACAGAAAAGCATTTGAAAATTGGATAGAAGAAAAATCCATTGAAAAGGATTCCGGTTCTGGTATAATAAAATCAGGAGCTGTCAGTGGAGCAAGGAATCCTGAGGGGAACGCTGCTAAAGAACATGCGGAAAGATACTATGGTTTAGTTCGCAAGATGAAAACGGACGTTTCTAAAATTGCGAAAACTACTGGATATTCCGAAAAGGAAATAGAGGAAGTTAAAAAATATATTTTCATGGATACTCATAATCTTGGCACGGAGGGTGTAAAAAGATTTGATCCAGATTATATGATGGCCGAATCTTGGAGAAGGCTTATTGAGGGACAACCAAAACCGCACGATTTGACACTTATTAATCACGAAATCATGGAAAAAGAGTTGATGAAGAAGGGGTATAGTCAAGAGGAAGCACATATAATCACATCTAAGAAATATAATTACGGAAAGGAAGCGCATGAGTTCTATGATAAAATTAAAAAATATCGAAAGGAATAATCATTTTATCGAATGTGATATTCAGCCAGAGGACAGCAAAGAATATGGACATTTAAAAATTAACATCGATACAGGGAAAATAGATGAGTATACGCTTCCGAAAGACTATGAATGGTGCCAAAATCATATAAGACATGCACAAATCACACTGTTGGAACTTGTTAGTAGAGATGAGCCTTTACCGGACAACAAATTATTAATGTGGTATTGATGTTATGAAGTTGGAAATGTTTGATAAAGTCCTGTTGAAAACAGGGGAAACCGCTTTTATTGTTGATATATATGACGAGGGTAAAGCCTATGAAATGGATATTAATACAAATACAGGCAAGATTGTAACAGATACGGTATGGCCGGATCAAATTGAGAAAAAGTTATAGATACCACCAGTCAGAAATGGCCGGTGGTATTTTTATACCCATTTTTAAGAAAGAGGAGTGGCAAATGAAAAAAATAAATCTAAATAGTGAGATAAAGGTAAAACTAACACCATTTGGAGCGGAAATATTTTACCGCCAATATGATGAAGTCAACAAAAGGATACTTTCAAATGGAGGAGAAGCCTTAAAACCAAGAATGCCACAGATAGACAAAGACGGGTTTACAAAATTTCAGCTTCACGATTTTATAAACACGTTTGGAGAATATATGATAGTAGGACAGAAGAATGTCATTGAAGATATTTGCATTTACATGGATGACGAAGATCTCGAAGAGGTGGAATGATGAAAGATACAGTAAATATTTTAGGAACTGAATATAAAGTGTTTTTCCGAGAAGAAAAGGACGAACCGAAACTTAAAAATGCTGATGGATATATTGACCATTCTATTAAAGAGATTGTTGTCGGTATTTTTGAAAAAGATGATATGAGTATTAAGGACTTAAAATCTTATTCAAAAAAAGTTCTTCGTCATGAGATTATTCACGGATTTTTGTATGAAAGCGGTCTGTGGAATAACAGCGGAAATGTTGAAGCATGGGGACAGTCAGAAGAAATTACGGATTGGATTGCAATTCAGTTTCCGAAGATGTTGAAAGCATTTCAGGAGGTTGGATGCCTATGATTGCGGTAGAAGCCCGAAAGGACAGGATTGTTGTTTCCGGTCATGCACAATACGAAGCATCAGGAAAAGACATTGTGTGCGCCGGCGTGACAGCACTTGTAACTACTCTGATAGATGCAATAACAGCATTGACAAACGATAAAATTCAATACGAAATCATGCCCGGATGGGCTGATATACATTTCAGGGATCTATCAGAAGAATCAAAGCTTCTGGTCGATTCCTTTTTTCTTGGCGTTTGTAATATCGCCAATGAATTTCCGGATCATGTTCGGATTATGTAACACATGGCAGGCGTGGAACCATTCAAAGCTACGGTTGTGCAGGCGTGGAACACTTGAAAAGCTACGGAATACGGGCAGGCGTGGATCCCCGGTAAAAGCTACGGAAGATAGGCGTGAAATCTTTAAATTACGGAGGTAGAAACAATGAAAAAAAGATTATTTATGGCGTTACAGATGTTTGCAGAGGATCCAGCAGGGACAGATCCGGCAGGGAATGACCCAGCAGGCGGTCAGGATCCGGCAGGAGCAGATCCAAAAGCGACAGAACCAAAAAACGAACCGGAAAAGAAGTACACGGATGAGGATGTAGACAGGATCATCAATCAGAAATTTGCACAAAAGTTTTCTGAATGGGAAAAGAAACAGTCTAAGGCAAAAGATGAAGCCGAAAAGCTTGCCGGGATGAACGCAGAGCAGAAAGAAAAATATGAAAATGAACAGCTTAAAAAACAGGTTCAGGAGCTGCTCCGGAAAGACGCGCTCGGAAAGATGGCAACAGTAGCCCGTGGGATGCTCGGAGAAAAGAATATCTCTGTGAGCGATGACCTTATTGAAATGCTGATTTCAGACGATGCAGAAAAGACAAAAAGCTCTGTTGATTCCTTCATTACAGCATTCCAGTCTGCGGTAGAAAAGGCTGTGAAAGATGCACTGAAAGGAAATCCGCCGAAGAAAACATCGGAACCGGCATCGATCACGAAAGAACAGATTATGAAAGTGAAAGATCCACTGGAACGCCAGAAATTAATCAACGAGCACATGGACTTGTTCCAGAAATAAAGAAAGGATGAAAAGATTACATGAAAAAGAAACTTTATGATTTGCAGTTATTTGCAGCAGAGACAGGGGCAAGCTTATCTACAGACCTTGAGCCTGCCATTTCTATCGATTTTACTAGTCGAATTTCTCAGAACATCAGAGAATTGAGGGATCTTCTCGGTGTTACAAACCTGATTCCGATGTCTGCCGGAACAGATATTAAGGTTTACAAATGGACGGTAGAGGAATTAGCATCGCAGGTAGGAGAAGGAGAAGTAATTACACCGACAAAGGTAAAAAGATCTTTGGGTCAGACAATTACTCTTGATCTGGACAAATACAGGAGAGTTACCACCGCAGACGCGATCCAGAAGGTTGGACGTACGATCGCAGTTAATGAGAGTGACGATCAGCTCATCAAAAAGGTGCAGAAAGCGGTTAAAACATCCCTTTACACCATGCTGAAAGCCGGTACTGGATCAGCAAGCGGGGCAAGTTTACAGATCGTCCTTGCAAACCTTTGGGCGAAACTTCAGGAATATTATGAAGATGAGGATGTAACCCCGATCTTCTTCATTAACCAGCAGGACGTAGCGGATTATCTTGGTACAGCACAGATCACAATGCAGACTGCCTTTGGATTTACTTATATTGAAAACTTCCTTGGACTTGGTACAGCGATTGTTTCCCCACAGGTAACAGCAAAGCAGCCGATCGCAACAGCGAAAGAAAACATTAGAGGCGCCTATGTCCCGATGTCCGGTGATGTAGCCCGTACGTTTAACCTTACCGCAGATGAGACAGGATTGATCGGTATGACACATTCCACAGCTACTTCTACGGCAACGGTAGATACTTTGATTATGTCTTGTGTCAAATTCTTCCCGGAATTTGCTGACGGAGTATTCAAAGGTACAATCCAGGGGGAATAATTAGCTCTGACATTATGACACTTTATTCCGGCGGTCAGAGCTTACTAGGTAAGCGAGTATCTTCGTTGGTTGGAAATGACTTAAAAGTACTTGCGGATGGATCTGTAGTAGGAACCATCAAGAAAGTAACTGGATATACACAATTTTCAAGCAACGAAGCAGAACAAAGCGGGTATTATTTCCCGTTTAAGCTTACTAAGACCGGAACGACAATGACACTGAAAAAGAATGGAGTGGCAGGAGAAGGGAAAGAAGATATGGCGTTTGACCCGGAAATTATTCTGCGAGTTTCCAGAGGAGATACCTTTACCGTAGAAGTAGATGATTCGCCTGTTGTCACTTTTAATTTTAAAAACGTCACATGGGCTTAAGGAGGTGGAGGACGTAAAAGAACTTCTTGGAATCGCAGAGGATGATAAAACGATGGATACGAGGCTGAATATTATTATCGCGGCGACTACAAAGCGTTTAAAAGTACTTTTAGGTGGACTGGATGTGCCGGATGATCTGAAATACATTGTTACGGACGTTTCCATCATGCGGTTTAACCGGATTGGATCAGAAGGGCTTTCTTCCCATTCAGTTGAGGGAGAGAGCCTTTCTTTCGCAAGCAACGATTTTGAGCCGTATCTGGACGATATCCAATCCTACCTGAACGCTCAAAAAGAAGCGACAAAGGGAAAGGTGAGATTCTTATGAGGTATGATACACCAGTATATTTCCAAAAGACTATTTCGGGTGAATATGATCCGAATACTGGAAATTATGGAGAAGATTCTGTCGATGAAACCTTGCGTTATGCTTCGGTTATGGATACAAGCGTAAAAACTATGCGACTGATCTACGGAGAAATTCGGCAGGGCAGCCTTTGCATCCAGCTTCAGAACCACTATACAGACGTATTCGACCGTATACGGATAGGGGAACGAATCTATACGGTAGACAGTAGCCGAAAGCTCCGAATAAAGCATACGTTTGTAGTATCGGAGGTGCAGTAATGGCTAAAAAAATAAAAATAGTTGGTTTGGATGATTTAGAATTAAAAATTAAAAATAATCTGGATATGAAGGCCGTAAAGTATGCTGTAAAACTGAATGGATCGGAAATGAATAAAAAAGCAAAGAGAAATGCTGAAAAATTTAAAGGCCATTATGAATATGTAAAAGGAAAAGGCAAACAGTTTGTAAAACCGACTGGAACATTAAAAAGAAGCATAGAGCTTGCGATAACAGACAAAGGAATGACGGCAGAGGTTGAGCCTCATACACTTTATGGTGGTTATGTAGAACTTGGAACAAGAAAGATGCAAGCACAGCCATACCTAAAGCCTGCTTTCGATGAGCAGAAAGTGCAATTTAGAAAAGATATGAAAAGAAAAGTAAAATAGGAGGGAATATGGACCCACAGCAAGAAATCTTTTCGGAATTATTTAAAAGGATAAAGGAAGATGGATATGACGTATATGATGGATTTCTCCCTCCTGATAATACGCCATATCCATTTGTTTATTTAGCAGATAATCAGCAAATTGACGACAGGAATAAAACTGCCGTTTTTGGTAGCGTATACCAAACGATTGATGTTTGGAACAACAATCCAAAAAAAAGGGGAGATGTTTCACAAATTTTGCTCAAAATCAAAGGAATATGCAGAGCAATAAGAAGAACCCCAAATTTTAATTGGGATGTACGAAATATAGAGCAACGCATATTATCAGATACAACTACAACACAACCATTACTCCACGGGATTTTAAACGTGGAGTTTTATTTTGATTAAATGGAGGAATGAAAATGAAGAAAAAATTTCTTTATAGCTTACAGGCGTTTGCCGAAGCGGTTCAAGGAAAAAGAATTGTATATCTTTTTAGAATCGAATCCGAGGCATCTACTACAGCAGGCAAAAGAATTCCATTTGTAACAGAAGATAGCCGAACAAAAAGTAAAGATGCGGATTCTACGGCGACAAAAGACGGTTCAATTCGGACACCTGGTACGGCAGAAGTAGAAATTTCTACTACGCTGATTCTGTCCAAAGGAGACGAGATCGTAAAAAAATTGGAAGATGCAATGGATAATGACCAGTTAATAGAGATTTGGGAAGCAAATCTTGATGAACCGGGATCCACATATTCATCAAATAAATTTAAAGGAATGTATTTCCAAGGTTACATAACTGAATTTGAACAAACGGCATCGGCAGAAGAGCATGTGGAGATTTCTCTTACATTTGGAATTAATGGATCTGGGAAACGTGGAGAAGTTACCGTAAGCGCAGAGGAACAGGAAGAAGCAAACTATTTATTCAAAGATTCAGTACAGGAGGAATAATACAATGAAAGAATTAACGATTAAAGGACAAGTATATCAGTTTAATTTTGGGATGGGATTCTTGAAAGATATCGACAAAACAGTGCAGATTAAATCTGAAAACGGGAAGGTGGAAGATGCAGGACTTCGGTATGCTATCGGTGGATTGATTGATGGAAACCCGAAATCAATTTGTACGATTCTTTATTATGGAAATAAAGGGCAGAATCCACGTCTTACAGAAGCTTTAATTGAAGAATTCATTGATGATCCGGACACAGATATTGATGATCTGTTTGAAGAGGTGATGGGTTTTTTAAAGAGTTCCAATGCTACGAAGTGCATTACCGAGAAGACGCTGAAAGCGGTAGAAGATATGATGAAGTAATCATTCGCAGCATTGATTATGAACAAATTGCGATTGACTGTTTTAGATATTTCGATTTTAAAAATCTAATCGAAGTTGATAAGCTAACGATTCCAGAATACAAAATGTTGGTGAAAGCTTATGAATATAAAACAGTTGATCGCAATTATTATTTACATTTACTTGCATTTTTAAATTTTGCGGTTCAGGCCCAAAGATCTGCTGGTAAAGAAAAGACAAAACCGGTCTATAAGCGGTTTTCTAAATTTTTCAATTATGAAAAAGAAATCCAACGTGTGGAAGAACGAGAAAAAGGTGCTGATCGTATAAGGGATTTTTTGAAAAGAAAAGGAGGTCGCTAAATGGCAGAGACATTTTCTGTAAAAGCAATATTGAGCGCAGTTGACAAAGGATTTTCTGCCACAATGCGATCTGCCAGAGAAAGCATTGGTAGTTTAAAATCTACGGTTTCTAGTGGAATTGGATTTGGCGTGATGATGGCCGCTGGAGAGAAAGCGTTTGAAACGATTACTGGTGGAGTTACAAGTCTAGTAGGAGAGATGAATAGTGCCAGTGCTGCTTGGAAAACTTTTCAAGGCAACATGGAAATGAACGGACACACAGCGGCCGAAATTAAATCCATAAAAGGGGAACTTCAGGACTTTGCGGAAGCTACAATCTATAGTTCATCGGATATGGCATCGACATTTGCCCAGCTTGAAGCTGTCCTGTAAGTGACTGATAATTAGTGTTATTCTA
>OGZX01003113.1_pt1 | contig 11943 bp, 11 predicted proteins | sample 1576881 | NCBI WGS metagenome assembly OGZX01 (sample SAMEA3541542, study PRJEB24748) | human gut metagenome | biome: human gut; feature: human-associated habitat; material: faeces | place: China | collected 2012
GAATAGCGCAGGAGAATTTAATTCTCCATGGGGAAGATATAAAAATCCTAATATTACAAATGAAACAACAATTAATGCGTTGAATTTATATTTTAATAAAGCGAATATTATCATCAAATGTGGTGATTATCGTGAGGCTTTAAGAGGAATTAGAAAAGGAGCTTTTGTATATTTTGATCCTCCATATATGCCAATTAGTTCCTCTGCTTCTTTTACTGGATATACTGCTGGAGGATTTGATGAAAAAGAACAAATTGCATTGAAAGAACAATGTGATGTATTGACGGCGAAAGGAGTAAAGTTTTTATTATCTAATTCGTTATGTACGTTTATTGAGGATTTATATAAAGATTACATAATAGAATATGTAGATGCAAAAAGAGCAATAAATGCTAATCCTGAAAAGAGAGGGGTAATCAAGGAGGTATTGGTACGAAATTATGAGCTTGATTGATGATAAATTGGAAATTCTATTTGATAAATATAATATAGAGAATGAAATTAAGAATAATGGCATGTTTTATATAACAGCTGATCAGATAAGAGAAGTAAAAGAACCTCGATTAATGACAAAATTTGATACAAGAGAATCTCGCCCAAGTGTGTTTGGTAAGAAGATTGGCATATTGCCTGTAACAAGAGGAAAGTACATCTTGGGTGAATTTGACTTATATAAAGAATTTCCTGAATTCAATTCAGATATTAAGCAAATGACAAGTGCTAAGATTCCAGATTATTATGAAACCATAGATATTAATAATATTCGTTCAGAGGCAAATGCAATTAATGTGATGAGTATTGCTGGAATTTTGGATGATTTCCTTGGAGAGGAAAATATGGTACAAACCGTTTCTGGACGTATGAGTTCTGGAAGATTTAGTTTTTATGTAAGTGATTTTAAGAATTTACAGTATAAAGGTTTTAATTCAAAAATTATAGTAGAAAATTCTCAAGTTGAAATAGATGGAGGTTTCGAAAATCAAAATATATTTTCCATAATTGAAGGTAAGAATGTTGTACATAGTAATTTTCTAATAAGGCAGTTATATTATCCAACAAGATTATGGAATGCTAAGATTGCTAAACCAATACGACCAGTTTTTATGGTATATTCTAACAACATTTTTCATTTAATGGAATATGAATTTACGGATTTGGAGTACTATAATTCTTTAAAGTTGGTGCAGGATAAGTGTTACAGTTTAGAAGATATTGAAATTACAGTAGAGGACTTAATAAAGGTTTGGAATGAAACAATGATTACTCCAGAACCTTTGGTTACATTTATTCAAGCTGATAGTTTTAATAAAGTAATTTCATTGGTAGAACATTTGAATGAAAATTCAATGAGTACAGTAGAGATTGCGGAACTATTTGGTTTCAAGGAAAGACAATCAGATTATTATTTTAATGCATGTAAATATCTTGGATTAGCTGAAAAAATCTCTACTGAAGAAGGAGTAAAAGTATGTATCACAGAATTGGGCAGAAGACTTTTGCAAATGAAATATAAAGAGCGTCAGTTAGAGTATGTTCGATTAATTTTGGAGCATCAGATTTTTCACGAATTATTTGGGATAACATTAAAAACGGGAGAAATTCCAAATAAAGGTTATGTTATAAATCGAATGAGAGAATTAAAATTGTGTAGCGAAAATTTGATTGAACGTCGTGCAAGTTCTGTACGAGGATGGTTATACTGGATTTTGTTGTTAGTTAAGTAGGGGAATCAATGTATGACAAAAGAAAAAAATATAAATATAATGAAAAACATATTTGCCCCGCTTTATGTAATTAGAGAAGAGAAAGCATATTTAATGTGGATGGTTTTTGCGATTTTTTTTGGTTTGATTAACCTATGGGCAGCTTTTTTTATGGGAAAACTAGAAAGCATTGGCCCAGCTATGAAAGAGGGAATTGTATATACATATGCAATTTCTTTGTGTGCTCCATTTTCTGTAGATACATTCATAACTGTAATATGGAAAAAAAGGGAGAAAAAAAGTATGTCTTTTGTTAAATATTATATGTATACTGCTTCTATAAATATTATATTCATATTTATTTGTGCTATGTTATGGGTGGGTGAATTTAAATCTAATATTATTGTTCAGATTATAATTGCACTAATATCGACAGGGTTTGCTTTTTATATGTATTGTATTGCTCAAATGGAAAAACATAAAGCAATTGTGGGGAAATATGATGATTCTGAATATTTGCGAAGTGAAAAAGAAAGCATGAGTCAAACAGAAAAATCAGCAAATAGTTTAACAAAGATTGAAGGAGGAGAGGAGGATATAGCATTATGAAAAAAAAAATAAATATGATCGAAATATCGCAACCTGTTGGTACATTTTATGTTGGTAAAATTATTTCTTCTTCCCTTGTGAAAATTTCACAAACAATAAGAAGAAATGAAGATGGAGGCATTCAGCGTGAATTAGCTCAAAAAAGGGTAAAGGAAATAGCAAAATATTGTGAAGATCCAGATGCTGCATTTCCTACACCAATTATATTGAATATAAAGAGTAAAGATGTTTTGGAAATGAAAAGAATTGATGGGTTGCAAGATATATATGAGTTAGTTATAGATGATGCAAAACAATTTGCTGAAATTTTAGATGGTCAACATCGTATAGAAGGAATAAAATATAATCGAAATTTTAAAATAGAATTAATGATAGTAGTGATGTTCGATTTGACTGAAGAAGAAAAAGCATATATTTTTTCAACAATTAATAGTAACCAAACAAAGGTTGATAAATCTTTGATTTATGACTTGTTTGAGTTAAGTAATACAAGAAGTCCGCAAAAAACGTGTCACGAGATAGCAAGAATTATGAATGCAGATATTAATTCTCCTTTTTGCGGAAAATTAAAAATGTTGGGGAAAAAGGCGGAAAATAATGCGATTTTATCACAAGGTACTTTTGTAAATTATTTATGTAGATTGATAAGTTCTAAACCCCAACAAGATATGATAGATTTAAAGAATAATAAAATTATTCAAAATGATGATAAGTTGGTTTTGAGGAAATATTTTATTCAAGAAAGGGATGATATAATTCTGAAATTATTGAATAATTATTTTACTGCAGTGAAAAAGGTGTTCCCTATAGAATGGGACAATACTGAAAGGTATATTCTTTCAAAAACAACGGGTTATGGAGCATTATTAAAAGCTTTTCCAACTTTTTACAAAATTGGGATAGAGTGCAAGACATTGACGTGTGTATTTTTTGAAAAACAGTTTGAAAAGGTAAAAAGTTATTTAGAAGAACAGGGTATAACTTTAACATCTAATCATATACCATCTGGTGAACAAGGTCAAAAAAAACTTTCAGACTTGTTTATACAAGCAATAAAGGGGGATTTATATGAAAAATGATAAAAATATTCAACGACCAATAATTCAGTCAAGTGGATACAATGGAAGTGAACCTACTCGAATTTGTCCACATTGTGGTAGAGAAAAACCTCTTAGTGAGTTTGGTTACAGAGATATGGGAAATGGGAAAATTAGAAATCAATCATGGTGTAAAGAATGTAGATAAGAAGAAATTAGCATAGGTATAAGATATCATTATTTGTTTGGACAGGGTCGATTTGTGCGAGTCTGTCCTTTTTGTATTATTGTATAGTTTATAAATATTTCAAGAAAGTTTAAGATAATGAGTTTTGCAAATTAAATAGTAGCATAAGCAGAAATGATTTCCTAATTGCTGGTACAATTAAGTTGCATCATATTATTGTCAAATGGAGATTTTTCTAAAGAATGCTAAATATATGTCTGTCCCAATAGTGCCATTGAAAGATTGGGAAGAAATACATATCGTGGACAGATTCTGGACAGAATTTCTGTTCAGATGTTGAGTGGCACAAATATGCTATGTAGCGATATTTAGTTGAGTTGTAAAAAATACATGAATATAAAGCATCAAAGGATATTCTTAAGAATGAATTTTATTGATGGTTAATTTTAATCTGAAATCAGTAAATTGTTTTGCGAAAAACTATTAGTATAACATCTTTCTATGCAGAGTATGAAATTATAATCTTCTTACATACTCTGCATACATAAGCCACTGGAAACTGTACATCCCCATCAGAAACAATATCTGGAGGCAATAGAATAGCTCTGCTCTTATTCATTGATTTTTTTTGTAAACAGGGCAGGCATTTTTTCGCCATCAGGTAAGAAAAAATTTCCTCCTCTGCTGATCAATTTGCCTTTTTCCAATTCGCCACCGCAATAGGGACATTTTTCAGCGCACATAGTTTCGCCTCCTTGAAAAATATATTGTAAAATACATTTGTGATAATACTTGTCTAAGAGTAGGGAGAACTCCTAAAATAAAGGGGTTCTCCCTTATTTTCTGTCAACAAGTACGTAAGAAAGGATAGCACAAGGACATATCATACTCAAATTTTCTACACCCACAGTATCATTCAGACTCCTGTTCCATCATTTGCAAAGAATCAACGATATTTTTCAACGCCTTTTCTGCTGTATGCTGCTTAATCAGTCCTTCTTTGGCATAGGCAGCAAGGTAGAGTGTCTGATCTTCCATCATTGCCACAACAAGGGCAGGATTCATATTTGCAAATCCAGAACCGACAACAGCGGTGCATACCTGATTTTCCTCATCAAATTGCAGTATATTTCCGATGGCATTTAGAAGTTGGCTGACCAGCAGAAAATCTCCATTTTCAATATTCATATGAACTGCTTCGGTAGGCAATTTAGAATGGATTTTTCGGAGCAAAAAACTGTTTCCGCCAACAAGATTTGCGCAGTCAGATAATGCGTCACACAATATGGTATTGATTTTTTCCTTTGCATCCATGGGATTCACCTCGTTATTTTCATAGGGAAGTATCTATGAAAAGTATATCATTGCAGGGAATGACCGTCCATAGATTCGAATTGAAAATATGTCTTTCTGGTTTCTTCAAGTCCCCACTAGGGTGTATTGGTTTCGCTACCTTGTTTCCCACATTCACCTCCCTTGTATCCTCCATTCACTCAAACCATATTTAAAGAAATATACCCATATATCTATACTCTATCTATCATATCTTGGGTGGAACTGCTGTTGCCAGAAGCAGCTGTTCGTTCCGTAGATATTTCAGAAACATAGTTTTCAAATAAGCCTTCATATTTTTCACTCCAGAATAATTCCGACCAGCTGTATAGTGCAAAAATCCGATAATATCCAGACTGCTGACGTGGTTCAGCAGTTTTCTGTCTTCAGGGAAAGAAGTATCGTAAAGCTCTGGGATACACTGACAAAGAAAATCCACCATATACAGCTGATCCGGCATATGTTCCGCAAAGTAATCATAGTCAATGCGTTTTTTGACATCCTCCAATCGTTCTGCATATCCCCAATACGGTTCGCCATCAGAAGAAGGATCTGGTTTCTCCGGTGGAGAAGTGGTTTCCGGTTTTGCGTGGGTAGGATAGAGATGTTGTTTTTCTGGAGACAGAGTAAGAAAATACAAATTGCTGCGATGACCGCCTTTTTTTGTCCGTTGCTCCATTTTCTGCATCCATCCTTTTTTGCACAACGAAGCGACACATTGTATCGCAGTCTTTTTGGAACAGCCAACTTTCTCCGCAATGGTGTTATAGGATGGGTAGCAGGAGCGGGTATTGTTATCGGAAAAGGCGCACAAAACGCAATAAACTAATTTTTCAAGGGCAGTCAATTCCGGGGAAAAGAGGACATCTTTTTCCACCATAGCAAAAGGTCGTGTTAATTTCATAAGCATTCCTCCAGACAGAAAAAGACCACACAGAGAGGATTTTTCCTCTTTCTGTGTGGTCTTTTGACCTAAGACAGATGATATAAACAATGATATTTGCTAACAAAATGCTAACAAACCAACACAAAACATGCTTTTTTCTCTGGCTGGACAAAAGGCTGAATTTTTGCTGTTCTTTACCGTGAAACCCAGTGTTTTCAAGGCTTTGCGCCATCACTTGTTAACACAAACAAGCACCAAAAAACACTGGAAAACCCTCACTCCAAAAGACTCGAAATCGTTTGTTGCCATGCGAAAAGAATGTAAGAAGAAAATAGAATAATTACATTGTACAATATTCATGTGAACCATTTTCTAGAGTTGTTCAGTATCTAGAGAATGGTTTGTGAAAGTCTTTGAGAAAAACTAGATGCCCACAAATTAACTATACGAGCCTGATTACAGTTTCAATACATGCAGAAAGATGAAATAAAAACTTCTTTGGTTGTGGTCACTTTCTGTTTATAGCATTTTTACATGCCTTTATTCTTTCCCTTTTATTTTTATAAAAAAATTGCTATACTGTTTCTATAAAAAGCCCAAAAGGCAATTCTATAGATTTACAAAAGAAAAAGGAGGGAACGTCATGTCATCTTATCGGGTGGAACATGATTCTATGGGGCAAATTCAAGTGCCCGCAGACGTATATTGGGGAGCACAGACACAGCGCAGCTATGAAAATTTTAAAATTGGTACGGAAAAAATGCCGACAGAAATCATTCGTGCTTTTGCTATTTTAAAAAAGGCGGCTGCCTTAGCTAATTTTAAAATTGGCAAATTGGATCAGAAGCGTTGTGATTATATTGGTCAGGTCTGTGATGAGATTTTGGCAGGAAAACAGAATGAACAATTTCCTCTTGTCGTATGGCAAACCGGAAGTGGTACCCAATCCAACATGAATCTCAATGAAGTGATTGCAAATCGAGGGAATGAAATGGCTGGGGAAAAACTCCTTCATCCCAATGACCATGTTAATATGTCTCAAAGCTCCAATGACACATTTCCAACAGCCATGCATATTGCGGCATATCTGGAAATTAAGCAGAAATTATTGCCTGCTGTTCAGCGAATGATTGAGCAGTTATCTGTTTTGGAAGAAAAAATCAACAGGTTATTAAAACAGGAAGAACCCATTTGCAGGATGCTACACCGATTACCTTTGGTCAGGAAATCAGCGGATGGCGTGCAATGCTGGAAAAAGGTTATTATATGTTAGAAATATCTTTGCCGGGTTTATCAGAGTTAGCATTGGGTGGTACAGCCGTAGGCACGGGGCTAAATGCACCGGCAGGCTTTGCGGAAGCAGCTGCAGAAGCAGTCAGCAGCCTAACGGGTGAGCATTTTGTGACAGCTCCCAATAAATTTCATTCTCTTACGGCTAAAGATGAATTGGTTTTTGCCCATGGTGCATTAAAAGCTTTGGCAGCGAATTTAATGAAAATCGCTAATGATATTCGGTGGTTAGCGAGTGGACCACGCTGTGGTTTGGGGGAAATCCGTATTCCGGAAAATGAGCCAGGAAGTTCTATTATGCCGGGCAAAGTCAATCCTACACAGTGCGAAGCTGTTACGATGGTTGCGGTTCAGGTTATGGCAAATGACACAGCCATTGGGATTTGTGCTTCTCAGGGAAATTTTGAATTAAATGTATACATGCCTGTCTGCATTTATAACTTCTTGCAGTCTGTACGACTTTTGACAGATGTATTGGATTCCTTCCGCATTCATTGTGTAGCAGGAATTGAAGTGAATGAAGATAAAATGAAAGACAATTTACAGCGGTCTTTGATGCTGGTTACAGCATTGAATCCATATATCGGTTATGAAAATGCTGCAAAGACAGCAAAAAAAGCCTATGCGGAAAATATCTCTCTAAAAGAGGCTTGTGTTTCCCTTGGATTTTTAACAGAAGAACAGTTTGACGAGATACTACGTCCAGAAAAAATGGTTTAATCAGAGGAAAAGAGGAATTGATATGACTTTAGACGAAAAAGCATTACAACTTCATTATGAAATGCAGGGGAAAATTGAAGTGGTATCCAGAAAACCTGTTTGTACCAGAGAAGATTTGTCCTTACTATATACTCCTGGGGTGGCTGAACCATGCCGTGTGATTGCAAAAGATGAATCAGAATCCTATCGCTTGACAAGACGTTCCAATTTGGTTGCTGTCATTACAGATGGAACGGCAGTTTTGGGACTTGGTGACATTGGACCCGTAGCGGGCATGCCTGTTATGGAAGGAAAATGCGTGTTGTTCAAAGAATTTGGCGGTGTGGATGCTTTTCCGATTTGCGTGGATTCAAAAGATGTTGACACCATTGTGCAGACCATTCATTTGATTTCCAAAAGCTTTGGCGGAATCAATTTGGAAGATATTTCTGCGCCCAGATGCTTTGAGATTGAAAGAAGATTAAAGGAAATCTGTGATATTCCTGTATTTCATGATGACCAGCACGGTACTGCTATTGTAGTAGCGGCAGCGATGCTCAATGCCATGAAAGTAACTGGCAAAAAGATGGGACAGATGAAAATCGTAATCAATGGGGCAGGGGCTGCCGGAATTGCCATTGGGAAATTGCTGGTACGAATGGGCTTTGGAAATATTATCCTTTGTGACATCAACGGGATGATTTGCGAAGGAGATGCTGGTTTAAATGCGGAACAGGAAAAGGTTTCTCACATTACAAATCTGTATCATGAAAAAGGAACCCTGGCAGATGCCCTTCGGGATGCAGATGCCTTTGTTGGAGTTTCTCGCCCTAATATGGTCACAAAAGAAATGGTAGCATCCATGAATCAAGGTATCGTTTTTGCCATGGCAAATCCTGTGCCGGAAATCATGCCGGAAGACGCAAAAGATGCCGGCGCAGCCGTTGTTGGAACAGGTCGATCTGATTATCCCAATCAGATCAACAATGTTCTGGTTTTCCCGGGCATTTTCAAAGGAGCTTTGGCAGTCCACGCTCGAGAAATCACAGAAAATATGAAGATACGAGCAGCTTATGCCATTGCTTCACTGATTCCTGATGCACAGCTTAGTGCAGAAAATATCATTCCTTCTGCACTGGATAAAACAGTTGCGGATGTGGTTGCGAAAGCAGTTGCGGATGTAGCAAGGGAAGATGGCGTTGCTGGAATTTAATGAAAAATGTTTTAGAACAAGAAATTAAAACGCAAACATTTGAAAGAACATGATAAGTTAATTCGAGAGAGTTTCAAGTTCCATGAAAGTACATGTAAGAAGTGTAATAGATACGGTGGGCTGAACCAATTTTAGGATATCAAAAAAGAACCAATTGTTTATCAATTGGTTCTTTTTTTGCTGAAAATTTTCACAACAAAAATGTTTTTTATATCATCGGAAAAGAAATGAAAAATAGAAAAATTGGGTAAATTCACGATTTTAAAGAAAAATATGTTTTTTTTAAAATGGATATTTTGTTGAAAGTAATAAAATTTGGAATAAAAATGTATTCTACCAAAAAGACAATTGATTTTCTATAAACAAAATGATATACTCACCTCAAGTAGTACTACAATTAAACTTGTTATAATATTAAAGCTGTATGAAAATGGAAGCGTGAAAACGAAAGTTTTTGTTTTCTTTCAAAGGTGTATATGGTATCTTTATTTATAAATTTATCATTTTTTTGGATTACAAAATTTTCGATGGCATGCAGACATTTTCTCTTTAAACGGAGGAGGAGTATTATGAATTCACAAACCATCGCAATTTTATTTGCAACATTACTGGTGGTTGCTGCCACATTGATTCCTACGTACATTATCAGCAAACGATCCGCAACATCAGAAGATGACTGGGCAGTTGCGGACAGAAGCCTTCCCATTTATGTTGTTATCGGCACACAGTTTGCCAGTGCTATGGGCGGCGGTATTCTGGTAGGTCACCTGGGTAATGCATACTTAAATGGTGTAGCGATTTTGATTTATGGGTTTTTAACAGCGCTGCCATTTTTCTTTATTCTGATTCCTGCTAAATGGCTGAGACAGAATAATTTCTCTACCGTTCCAGAAATTCTGAGATTTTTCTCAAACAATAATAAACTGGTAGGGATTGTAGCTGCGGTTATGACGATTTTTGTTCCTTTTGGTTGGATCACTTCTCAGATCACTGCATTCGGCAGCATTTATGCAACCGTTACCGGTTTGGATTACACAATGCTTTGTATTATCTTTGTTATTGTCAGCCTGCTGTTCGTTATGCCCGCAGGTCTGAAAACAGTAGCATGGACAGACTTTATCTTTGCTTGCTTCATGATTTTCATGTGCATCGTTTGTATCGTGGAAGTTACAAACATGGGCGGTGGCTGGAGCAATATCAAAGCGAATATGGATCCTGCAATGCTGTCTATGAGCGGTTCCATCAATAAACTGGGCGCAGGCACTGTACTGCTGTGGGTATTCTCTGTACTGCCCGGTGGTGTAACTAACCAGCTGTACTTCCAGCGTGTATGCGCCATCAAAGAAGAAAAACAGATTGCAAAATCTCTGGCAATTTCCGCATTCCTTGCATTCTTGGCATTTGTTTGGGCAGTGTATATGGGCATGAGCATCAGCACACTGAATCCAAATCTGGATCAGAACAGCGCAACAGGCTGGTTTATAGCACAGCTGCCTACACCTCTGCTGGCTGGTTTTGCTGCACTGGTATTTGCAACAATGATGTCTACTGTATCTAGTGGTGCACAATCTGTAGTTGTTAATATCACAAGAGACATTATTGGCGTATTGAAACCCGATGTTTCCTCTGAAAGAATGCTGTTCCTCTCCAGAGCGTTGTCCCTGGTAACGATGGCAGTTGCAACAGTAATGTGTCTGGTATTCACAGATACATTAACATGGCTGGTAGCAACTTATGCATTCTCTGCTGCTACACTGGCTTGTCCTATCTATGTTGGTTATTTGTACCGCAATAAAAAATTCATCACCACACCTGGTTTGATTGCCAGCATGATCGGCGGCTGTGTGGGCTGCGCAGTTGCAATGGTAATGGAAACGACAATCAATTATGCGGCAATCGGTATTGTAGTATCTTTTGTGGCACTGATGGTTGTCAGTGCATTGACAAAACCCAAAAAAGCGGAATAATTTCGGATACAGCTTGTTAGGAGGTTGATGGAGTTGAGTAAATCATTTGCGATTATTGGTGCTGGTAATGGTGGACAAGCATTTGCGGCTTATTTATCTCTGAAAGGACATTCTGTAAAAATATATGATGTATCTCAAAAAACAGTAGATATTTTGCAGGAAAAGGGCGGTGTTTTGCTGGAAGGTAATTCAGATGTAGTAGGATTTGGAAAAATAATGCTGGCAAGCACCGATCTGAAAGAAGTCATTCATGGTGCAGATATTGTTATGGTAGTATTGCCTTCTATTTATCATAAAGATATGGCAGAAAAAATGGCTCCATATTTGGAAGATGGGCAATATGTACTGTTGAATCCAGTAGCTGGTCTGGGCATTGTGGAAGTACAAAATGCACTGAAAGCAAAGGGCTGCACAGCCAAAATCCACTTGGGCTGTACATCTACATTACTGTTTGCGTGCCGTGCGGCAGAGGTTGGCCGTGTCGCGGTTTCAGGGCAGAAAGAATCCTTTTCTGCCGCAGCATTACCGGCAAGTGAAAATCAAATTTTTGCGGATGTTTTTGCAGACATTTTCCCGCAGTTCGACTTTGCCTATGATGCCATCCGTGTTACGCTGGACAATTTGAATGCATTGGTACATCCTGGTCCAACATTGCTTTATACTGGTAGAATTGAAAGCGGCATTGATTTTGAATACTATCGCGATTTTACACCGAGTCAGGGCAAGTTAGTAGAAGCCATGGACAAAGAACGTATGGCAATTGCTGATGCTTTTGGGATTCCGGTAAGAACAGCCTTAGAAGAATATTGTACCATGTACCCAACCCATGGGAATAATGTATATGAAGCCATCCATAACTGCCCTGGATATGATGGGATTATGGGTCAGAAAACACTGCGTACACGTTATATTCTAGAAGATATTCCTTTTGCGCTGGAGGCAATCAAAGCTATGGGACAGGTTGCAGGTGTTCAGACCCCTTGCATTGATGCAGTTATTACTTTGGCACGAGCCATTGTA
>OGZX01003118.1_pt1 | contig 11922 bp, 9 predicted proteins | sample 1576881 | NCBI WGS metagenome assembly OGZX01 (sample SAMEA3541542, study PRJEB24748) | human gut metagenome | biome: human gut; feature: human-associated habitat; material: faeces | place: China | collected 2012
GGGGACATGAGCGCGGATGGGTATCTGGACCGGCTTTACGTGCACAGGGATTATCAGGGAAAAGGGATTGCCTCCGCCCTGTGCGGACGCATGGAGCAATGGATACGCGGGCAGGGAAAGGGAAAAGGGGAACTTGTGGTCACAACCCATGCGTCCATTACAGCCAGACCCTTTTTTGAGAAAAGAGGATATCATGTGGTAAAGGAGCAGCAGGTGGAGAGAAAGGGGGTTATGCTGACGAATTACATGATGGAGAAAAGGACGGGAGGAAACTAGCAGATAAAGAGGAAGACGCTCTGAAACAGCCGGAATAGTGGACAGGCAGCGGCGAATAACCTGTAGCAAAAACGGACAGGAGATAAGAGATGGAAGAGAAAAAAAGGGAGACAAAAAAGGGCAAACCGGATGGAATTTCCGGCAGGAGCGTGAGGAGAAAAAGCCTTGACCGGTACTCCAGAGCAGAGTTTCTGAGGAGGCTTATAGAGGCCGGAATTCTGAAGCGCGATACAGGGGAAGGTGAGAAAAAGAGCTTACAGGAAGGGCAGGCTGTCTGCAAAAGGAAGCAGAGAGAGGGGCAGAAGACGGGCCGGGAGGCGAGCCTGTGAGCCGGCCGGGAGGCGGAAAAGCTGCAGTCTACCAGACAGCTGTGTACATCAGGCTTTCCAGGGAGGACGGCGATAAGGCAGAGAGCGACAGCGTGGGAAATCAGAGAAAGCTTCTGATGGATTTTCTTAAGTCGGAGCCGGAGCTTTCCCTGTTTTCTGAGTATGTAGATGACGGCTGGTCGGGGACCAGTTTTAAGCGGCCGGCTTTTGAGCGCATGATCAGGGATATTGAGGCCGGGCTTGTGGACTGCGTGGCGGTGAAGGATCTGTCGCGCCTGGGCAGAGACTACATTGACACGGGGCGGCTGCTGGAACGATATTTTCCTGACATGGGAGTGAGGTTTATCTCTCTTGCCGACGGGATTGACAGCAGAAAGCAGGAGTACGACATGCTGCTCCCCATCAAAAACATCTTCAATGAGCAGTATGCCAGAGATATTTCGAGAAAAATTCACGCTGTGGTCAGAACCAAGCAGAAGGCCGGAGAGTTTATCGGAGCATTTGCCTGCTACGGCTACCGGAAGTCGCCGTCCGACAAAAACCGCCTGGTGGTGGATGAGAGGGCAGCTGAGGTGGTGAGGATGATCTTTCAGCTTTTTCTGGAAGGAAAGGGAAAAAATACCATTGCCAGGATGCTGAATGACCGGGGGATTCCCTGCCCGTCCGAGTACAAGCGGCTGAACGGGGAAAACTACAGGAACGGAGGGCGTCTTTCGGGACAGTCCTGCTGGACGTATTCCACCGTTAATAAGATCCTCCACAGCGAGATGTATCTGGGCAATATGGTACAGGGGCGGCGTTTCCAGAGGATGCGGGGGAAGGCAAAGCAGGTGGACAGGGAAAACTGGATTGTGGTGGAGGGAACCCATGAGGCAATCATAGACAGGCAGGTATGGGAGCAGACCAGGAAGCTTCTGAAGAGCCGTTATGCCCCGTTTCAGCCTGCAGCAGGAGAAAATGTGTTTGCCGGCTTTATCAGGTGCGGGGACTGCGGCCGGGCCATGGTCAGAAAGGGAGGAGACCGGTACCTGTGCGGAACTTATGTGCGGGCCGGAAAGGCCTACTGTTCAGGCCATGGGGTGAAAAGGCAGGAATTGGAGGAGATCGTGCTCGCAGAGCTTGCCCGGGCAGTGGAGGAGGAACAGCAGAGGGGAAGCCTTGCAGAGCTGTTTGAGAGAGCAGAGAAAGGGAGAATGAAACAGGGTACAGTAGCGGTATCAGAAAAGAGAGGGGGGAGGAAAAAGGAGAGGTGGCAGACGGAGTGGCCGTGGGAACTGGCTGAAAGGGCAGAAAACGGACAGGAGGAGGCCGAAAACGAGGAAAGGGAGGAGGAATTTTGGCCTCTTGCAGGCGTTTCCGGGATTCTCGTAAGGCGGGATGACAGCTCCATGCGCAGACTCCTTGCACAGATGGCGGAGGAAATCCTGATTTTTGAGGACGGGAGTGTGGAGCTGGTCTGCCTCTACGGGGATTTGCAGGGAGGAGAAGCGCATCCGGCCCCCTCCTCATGGAGGCAATGATCCCGGCAAGGTGGGGATGGATCAGAGTCTCGAGAAGGACATTAACCTTGCCATATCCAAAAAGCTGGCCCGCTATCTTGAGCTGGCGGACGTGGAGGTGGTGATGACCCGAAGCGAGGACAAGGGGCTTTACAGTGAAACGGACAGCAGGAAAAAGTCGGCAGACATGAAGGCCAGATGCAGCCTGATTGACGAGGCAGAGCCGGATCTGGTAGTCAGCATCCATCAGAACAGCTACCATGAGGAAAATGTCTCGGGAGGCCAGGTGTTCTACTATAACGGCTCGGTAAAGGGGAAAAAGCTGGCAGAGATTCTGCAGAAACGGTTTGACTATGTACTTGGAGAAAAGAATACAAGACAGGCAAAGGCAAACGACAGCTATTACCTGCTTCTTCATGTGAAAAGCCCCATTGTGATTGTGGAGTGCGGCTTCCTGAGCAATTATGAGGAGGCGGCCCTGTTAAATACAGATGAATATCAGGACCGCCTCGCGTGGACAATACATATGGGAATTATGGAGTATCTGAACCGGCGTTAGAGGACGGCTCATTCAGGCAGTCATCTACCAGTGATTTCTCAATCCGGTCTGCGGCCATGGAGCCGGCTGGACGGACATAGTAGTATTCGCCTGACTCGTCCAGGCTTCCGATTTCAATGGAAAACTCCTTCAGAGAGCTCATCCCGGAACCGTCATCAGAGCCGTTTTCCGCATTTTCGGCATCCTCGGCATTTTCGGCATCAGAGGAATCTTCCTCAGAGGGCTTTGCAGCTTCTGTCTCATCCTCTGTCTCAGAGCCGGAATCGCTCTGTGAATCTTCCTCCTCGTAGGAAAACCAGATGACGGCTTGGGGGTTATCAAGACCGTACTGGGACAGCTCGCTGTCCGTGACTTTGTAATCTGCGCAGTCGAAGATGGCAAGGTTTGTGATGGCTGTGGCCAGATGGTTGGGAACGCTTACGTCTTCCACGCGGTTTTCCTCGCTTTCTTTCGAATCCCGGTACCAGATAAAATTACCTTCGTCATCTTTTCCGGTACGGATATAGTGGGAGGACTTGCCTTCTGCGTCAATCTTAAATTCCTTCACATCTGCTGTGAAAACAGAGGGAAGCTCATCTGTCTTAAGCCAGTCATAGAGTGTGTAATCGGAGTAGTTCATCAGCACATCGCTTATGGTGTAAACATGGCTGTCTCCGCTCTTTATCGCATAGTAATCGCCGTCTTCTGTTTCATTTCCGATGGTTATAACGGTATCCTGGCCGTCAGTGCCTGTAAAAGAAAAGGTGGCAGCAGGGGCGTCGAGCCCGTATACGGAAAGGTCCGTAACCTCGCCCAAATCCCGTTTGGCAGTTATGTCTCCCAGATCATTGGCAAGGGTCTGGACAGAGGCCTGAAGAGCGGGAAAATCGTCGTCCTCCGTATACTTCCATATTCCATCTTTGTCTTTCCCAAAGGAGATGGAGGTGCCTGCCGAAGTATAGGAGAGAGCAGCAAGCTCAGCGCAGTCTGTAAACGGGATCACGCCCGCTGCCTCCGCCTGCTCCCGCTTCCTGTCCTCTCTTGCCGAAAAGCCGGACACAAAGGCATAGGCTGCAGCCAGGGCTGCCAGAAGAAGGCAGCCGATGGCCAGAGTATGTTTCCTTGACATATTTGTCCCTCCTTTTATCTGTTCTACAGTTTTCTTCTTTTCATCCAGACGATAAAACCGACAAGAGCCACTGCGGCAGGAATCACAAGGATGAAAATAAAGGACAGGGTTCCGCTGCCTGAAATCGTGTTGAAGGTCATCTCAAGGCTCTTTGAAGGGATGGACACATTTTCCACATCCTCAAAGTTCCAGACTGCTGCGTTCATGAAAATGTCCAGGTTGGTCAGGTTGGAAAATACTTCTGTGATGCCTGGATCAATCAGGGACGGGCAGGAGAACACAACGAGACTTGCCTTTCCATTGTCTGTTTCTTTCTCAGCGGAGGCAGCCAGCACAAAGCTTCCCGGTACCTGCTCTGTGTCAGAGACAATGCGCACCGCATTGTCAGAGGTGGTGAGGAAGGCCTCAGCTGTGACTCCCTCAGGAACAGAATCTGAGATCCTCAGCGCACCGCTCTGGGCCACAAGGGCCAGACTTCTGGAATCCAGCGGGCTTGTAATCGGATGGGCGCTGTTATAGATCGGGAACATGTAAAATGGGTTGTTCTGGTAATACCGATCCATATCTGCAGCGTATCCCGGAAGCTGTTCTATGCCGTAGGCGTCCATAACCTTTTTAAAGTGGGGACGCTCCTCTGTGAGAGGGCCTGACAGAATCATTACATGGCCTCCCCTGTCCAGATAGGAGAGGATCATGTCTGCTTCGTCCTCGGCCAGATCCGTCTGGGGATTATTGATGATCAGAAGACTGCAGTCCTCGGGCACGGAGCCGGCTGTCAGAAGATTTACGTCAGCCAGGGAAAAATTGGATTTTTTCAGCATGGATGTCACAGATTCAGAGAGCTGTGACTCTCCGTGGCTGCCGGTCTGATAGGCGATTTTCTGAATATCGCTTACCACTCCCTTGATGGCGCTTGTCACCTGTCCCTCTCCGTCAAAGGCAGACTCCTGAGGATAGCCGTACATGGTGTAGGTTGTCTGGATAATATCGTCAAAGGGGACAGTTTCCTTTCGGCCTGTATCCTCACAGGAGATCAGAAGGGAATTATTTTCCGCCTCCATAGCCTGCACCTGATCCGGATGGAGGATGCTGTCAAGGGTTTCCACCTTCACATGGGAGGATGCAGATTCGTACTGCTCCAGGAAATGGGTGATTCTCGTATCCACAGAATCGGGATCAGCCACCACATAGATGGTCACATCTTTGTCAAGTCCGTCCAGGACTTCCTTCGTAGTTTCGCCAATCGAGTAGATTTTCGTATTGCTCAGGTCAATTTTTGTCAGATTTTCGGGAAGCTTTCCCACAATCATATTAAACAGGATCAGGGCGGCCACCGCAATTAAAGCAAGGATGGCTGTATACCCGCCTCTTTTCAGCTTCTTATTCATAATGCCCTCCTTAACTCCATCTGCGCTTTTCTACGGACAAAACGGTGAGAAAAATAAAGAAAATAATCGTGCTCACGTACAGTAAAAGTCCGCCTATATCCAGGATGTGATCCGCCACAAAGGTCTGGAACACGTCTGTAAATGCCAGTTTTCCCAGCACATCAGAGAGGCTGTGCTCGAGAAGGGACGGCTTTGCAAAATAGAGGACAGCCAGGACTGCCGCACCGGCCGCCTCCAGCACAAATCCCAGGGCCGCCCAGTCCGTTACCCGGAGAATGATCAGCACTGCCGCTGTCCAGATGAGGAAAAAGCCCACGGCACATCCAGATGCCGTTGTCGGCAGAAACATCATAAGGCTGGGCCACAGGAACAGAAGAAGCAGCACGCCGAAGGTAGAAACTGCTGCGATAATCTGGCTTTCTGTCAGGGACGAAAGAAACAGTCCGATGGAGATGTAAACACAGCCCAGCAGAAAATAGGCCAGCAGGGAGGCATAGTCAGCGGCCAGATACGCCGTGCCGTTTGCCATAATGATGAGGGGACAGAGGGCAGCAACCAGAACCGTTGCGGCGAACACTGTTATCATGGACAGGTACTTGCCCAGGACAATCCCCGTGACAGACACAGGGGAGGTTAAGAGAAGCTGGTCAGTCCGGCTCCTTCTCTCATCGGAAAGACTTCTCATGGTCAGGACAGGAATGGAGAACATCATAATGGACAGCATGCCTGTCAGAGAAAAGGAAAAGTAGGGATAACCGCTTCCCAGGTTGTAGGACATAAAATAAATGCCCAGAAAAAGTGTCATGAAGGCGATAAAGATACAGCCTGTCATGGAATAAAAATAAGATTTCAGTTCACGTTTATAAATCGCTGCCATTGCTGTCCTCCTGTTCGGGGCTTGAAGTTTTGCTCACAGATGAAAGTGAGGAATCGGGTATATCGCTTCCGGCCTGTTCTGTAGCTCCAGAAGTCAAAGCCGGGTCTTCTCCGTGAAGATGCACAGATCCTCCTTCTGTAGGCAGGGAGCCGGATACATTCCCGTGATGTCTGGACGGACGCCAGTACCTCTTTTCTGAAACGTGCTTTCCGGCTCTTCCACGGCCCGCTGTTTCCTCCCCCTGTTCGGGTTGCTGCTGGCCGGACTGGGTCAGTTCCAGGAATACCTGCTCCAGAGAGGTCTTTTCCAGCTGCATGGAGAGGATGGGGAGCCTGTTTTCAGATAAGGCATAAAAAATATCTTCTCGGACCCTGACGCTGTCCCTGTCAGGATTCTGAGAGGGAGAGAGGGAGAGGCGCAGGCTGGTAAGGCAGCTTCGGTCAGAAGCTTTGTCTGCCTCCTGATTTTCAGCCTGCTCTGTCTCTGATTCCATTTCTGATTCCATTTCAGGTTCCATTTCAGATTTTATCTCAGGTTTCATCTCAGACTTTATTTCAGGCTCCGAGGTCTCGATGGAAGCGATCCCGTCTACAGATGACAGAGCGCTGCTCACTGCATCAGGGGAGCCCTTCACCGTCATAACCACAGTCTGAGCTCCTGCCATCTGGCTTTCCAGGCTTTCCGGGGTGCCGTTTGCCGCCAGCCTTCCGTGGGAGATAATCAGAATATGGTCACAGACGGCGCTGACCTCTGAAAGAATATGGGAACTTAAAATAACCGTGTGCTTTTTCCCCAGAGATTTGATCAGATCACGTATCTCGATAATCTGTTTCGGATCAAGTCCTACCGTAGACTCTTTCTTTGGCTTTAATGAGTAGCTTTCTATACCGAGCACAGCCTGGGCCAGACCGACGCGCTGTCTGTAGCCCTTGGAGAGATTTTTAATCAGACGCCCTTTTACGTCGTTAAGCATCGTCAGCTCCATGGCTTTGGAGACGGCCTCTTCCCTGTCTTTTTTAGGAATCTTTTTCAATTCGGCTGCAAAGCTTAAGTATTCCAGCACCGTCATATCCAGGTAGAGAGGCGGGATTTCCGGCAGATAGCCGATGAGCCGCCTGGCCTCATCCGGTTCCTCCAGAATGTTTTTCCCGTCGATCAGAACCACCCCGTCAGTAGCGCCCAGGTATCCGGTCATAATGTTCATGGTTGTGGATTTCCCCGCTCCGTTGGGCCCGAGGAAACCGATAATTTCTCCGTCCCGGATAGTAAAGCTCAGGTGATCCACAGCCAGGCATCCCCCGTAGTCCTTAACGAGATTTTTCACTTCAATCAAGATAGAATCCTCCTTTTTCACCGAGGGCGCAAAACCGCCTGCCACGAAGCCATAAACCACTCCCGGGCATCAGAAAAACGCCCCTGCATCTAGGAGGGATCATAGAAAGAAAAAGTGAAAATTCTGTGTTCATTCTGTGAGAAAACCATGATAATTCTGTGTCCTCCCAAGAATCAACCGCAGCAAACGACACTCGAAACAAAAAAAGGTACAGCGTGAGGGGAGGATATGGTATAATAACCGCGTTGGCAATGAGCAGTGCGGCCAGGGAGGGAGAAACCGGCGCTCATGCTCGCATGCAAGCGCCGGTTCCCCTCTTCCTGGCCATAGGGCGAAGCCCGCGAGTGAGACGGAGCGAAGCGGAGTCGAACGCGCACTGCGGGCAAAATTCCGTCAGTCCCTCTGCCCTGCAGGTGCAGGGCGAAGCCCGTACACCTGCAGAGCCGTACGTGCCCCAGCAGAAATCTGGCCCCTTCCTTGCAGCCCTCTTTACGCTCGATTACACCCCATTCAAAGGAGTCACCACATGAAACTTCTGAACGAAATCCCGTCCTCATTCTGGGGACTTTTCCGTTCCCCAAACAGGGAAATATATATAGAAGCCCTCTTAAAAATCAACGAAGAGTATCAGTACAGCAACTATTTCCTGAGCAGGGAGATGTGCATCCAGGTGCTGGGCGATTACTTTTCCAGGCGCCAGGTGGAGATTGAGAGAGAACAGGAGGAGGCTGAGGCAGATACCCTGGAGCCGCCGGCCACACGTATTCTCAACTGGCTGATCAGAACCAGGTGGCTGCGCCGCCAGGAGGATTTTGTCAACTTGTCGGTCAATATCGTCATTCCCGACTATGCCGCGGTCTTTATCGGCGCATTCGAGCGGCTGATCGGGGAGGAGGGAGACGAGGCGGACATCTATATCCAGAACATTTATGCCAACCTCTTCTCCTACCGGAACGATCCCCGGGCATCCATCGCCCTGTTAAACACAGCCCTTGTAAATACCAGAAGGCTTAACAAGACCCTTCAGGACATGCTTCACAACATGGACAAATTTTTTACAAGCCTGCTGGATCAGAAATTTTACGGGGAGCTGCTGCGGGAACACCTGGACGGATATGTGGAAGAGATTGTAAAGAAAAAATACCATATTTTAAAGACATCCGATAATTTCTACCTGTACAAGGCAGATATCAAGCAGTGGCTGAAGCTCCTCAGAGAGGAGCCGGAGTACCTGGAGCTCACCATCCGCCGGGGAGGAAAAAAGCTGGAGCTTTCAGAGGCAGTCCGCCTGCTCGATGACATTGAGAGAGGATTTGATGACATCGAACGCCGGATTGCCAACATGGACAGGGAGCACACCCGCTATGTGAGAGTTACAGTGAGCCGTCTCTACTATCTCTTAAATAAGGAAGAGGACACGAAAGGGCTGATTTTACAGCTTCTGAACCGAATGTCCCGGGAGGAGGATCCGGAGCCCCTTATCAGAAAGACGGCGGCCAGGATGAACCTTTCAAGAAGAGAGCTGCTCTCTGACAAATCCCTCTACAGGAAGCGAAAGCCCAGGGAAGCCTTCCGGGAGAAGCTGCAGCCGGAGGAGGCTCCCAAGGAGCTTTCCAGGGAAGAGCTTCTGAGCCTGAACCGGGTTTCGGCAAAATACACCAGAGAAGAGATTGCAGACTTCATCAGAGAGCGGATGGAGGACAAGGCTGCGGCGATCACAGGAGACAGCGTCCGAAGCGAAGAAGATTTTGAAAAGCTGATCCTGGCCTACGATTACTCCTTAAAAAAAGAAAGCCCCTTCAGGACAGAGGGGGAGCCGGAGTCCATCGACAACGGAGCCTATGTGTTTCCGGCTCTTGTATTCAGAGAAAAGACAAAAGCGGGGGAGCCAGAGAGGCGCGCCGGGGAGGAGACGAAGGGCAGTTACCATACAGGAAAGGGACAGATAAGAGAAGATGATACCATATTTTAATGAGCTGCTCCAGGAGGAGCGGGAGGAGCTTACCCAGGCTATCCGGCTTCTGGAGCGGCAGACCTATGTGCTGGAGAGAAAATATGACAGGAAAACGGGGCGCTACCAGTATTCCGGTGTGTACAGAACTCTGGAACGCCACATGGAGTTTCTGCGGGAATATCTGGAAATATCCGGTATTTCTATCTATGAGGATATTCAGCTGGGTGTGATTTACATAAAAGGGGAGGCAGTCCTGGCAGAAAAGCTGCCGAAGCTCGCCACCCTGTACCTGCTCATCTTAAAGGTGATCTACGATGAGCAGATGACAGAGGCCTCCAACAGCCTTGCAGTTCATACGACCCTGGGAGAGCTCAGCGAGAGGCTCGGCGTGTTTGGCCTGACCGGGAGGACGGCTCCCACAGAAATCCGCCGGGCGTTAAGCCTTCTGAAAAAATATCAGATCATCGAGCCGCTGGATCTGATGGACGATCTGGACGGAAATATGCGGCTGATCCTCTATCCCACCATTAACCTGATCCTGACCGGAAACGATGTGAGAGAGCTTCTGTCAGAGCTTGGAGAAGGAGAAGGGCAGGACAGGCAACTGACACGAGACACAGAAGAAGCGGCGGATGAGGAAGAAAACGAGACAGACGGGGAAGAAAATGAGACGGACGGAGAGGAGGATTCCAGATGAATGACAAGGGATTCAAGGCGCTGACGCGGATCTGCCTGAACAACTGGCACTATATCAGCCATAAGGTGCTGTCCTTAAACAGCGGGATCAACTTTTTCACCGGACACTCGGGGAGCGGAAAGTCCACGATCATTGACGCCATGCAGATCGTTCTATATGCAAACACAGACGGCCGCGGGTTTTTCAATAAGGCGGCTGCCGATGATTCAGACAGAAGCCTGATTGAATACCTGAGGGGAATGGTGAATATAGAGGAAAACAACCGGTTTGCCTACCTGAGGAATCAGAACTTTTCCACGACAATCGCCCTGGAATTTACGGAGACGGAGGGCGGTGAGGCCCAGTGTGTCGGCGTGGCCTTTGACGTGGAGACGGCGTCCAACCAGGTGAACCGCCTGTTTTTCTGGCATAAGGGGAGACTGCCGGAGCATTTCTACCGGACTGCCGATCGCACCATGACCATCAGCGAGGTGAGAGACTTCCTGAAGAAAAATTTCACAAAGGAGGACAGCTTCTACGGCCCTCACAACGAGAGATTCCGCTCTCAGCTCTACAGCACCTATCTGGGAGGCCTCGACAAGGAGAAGTTCCCCCTTCTCTTTAAGAGGGCCATTCCCTTTAAGATGAATATCCGCCTGGAGGATTTTGTGAAGGAGTACATCTGTACGGAGGATGACATTCACATCGAGGATATGCAGGAAAGCGTCATGCAGTATGGGCGCATGAAGAAAAAAATCGACGATACGGTCCGGGAGATGGAGGAGCTCTCAGAACTGAATCAGGCCTTTCTGCAGGTCCGGGAGGCCGAGGGGGAGATGGAAGGGTATCATGCCCTTGCAAAGGAAATGGAGATTCTGGCCCTGAAGGGAAGAGTCAGGCGCCTTGGACGTGAGGCAGAGGCGGCAAGGGAGGAGGCAAAAAGACAGTCTGAGTCGAAAGCGCAGCTTGAGGAGCGGATTCAGGAGAAGGAAGCCGGGAGAGAGGAACTTCTGAAAAAAATCGCTTCCACCGGCTATGAGGATCTGAAGGAAAAGCTGAAAACCCTGAAGGAGCTGATTGAGCAGTACGAAAAAAGTGAGGCGAGGTTTCAGAAAACTGCCGCAGGCTTAAAGGGCTGGGAGGAGGCTGACTGCACTGCAAACCAGACCCTCTGGGACATCGAGGCCTTTGAGAAAAGAGAGATCTCAGAGGAGGGGCTTCACAGCCTGAAGCAGAGCATAGAGGCCATGAGGAAGGAGGCCGATGAGGAGAGAAAGGAGGCAGAGTCGGAGATACGCCGGCTGAAGCGGGCTCAGACGGAGGCGAGGGAGAACCTGAAGGAGTTAAAACAGGGGCGCAAGGCCTACCCGAAAGAGCTCCAGAATGCCAGAACCTACATTCAGAAACGCTTCCTGGAGGAGTTCCAGAAGCCGGTTCAGGTGGATATTCTGGCGGATCTTCTGGACATCAGGAGCGAGCGGTGGAGAAATGCGGTGGAGGGCTATCTGGGAGGCAATAAGCTGTCCCTGGTGGTAGAGCCAAGATACGTGCGTTCTGCCATGCGCTTTTACAATGAGCTGGACAGAAGGGCCTATTACCGGGTGTCTGTGGTGGACACGGAGCAGGCGGTCAGGGACAGTCACCCGGTGCTTGACCATGCCCTGTCGGAGGAGGTGTCCGCTCAGACGGAGTACGTCCGGTCCTATGTGGATTTTATGCTGGGAAAGGTGATAAAGTGTGAGGGGATTGACGAGCTTCGCCAGTGCCGGATCGGCATCACCGACGACTGCCTTCTCTATCACAGCTGCCGCCTGCAGTATATAAACCCGGAAAATTATACGAGGGGAGCCTATATCGGCGCCCTGAGCATGAAAAAGAGAATTGAAAACCTGGAGGAGGAGCTTCGGGAGATTGGGGAGGAAC
>OGZX01003119.1_pt1 | contig 11921 bp, 9 predicted proteins | sample 1576881 | NCBI WGS metagenome assembly OGZX01 (sample SAMEA3541542, study PRJEB24748) | human gut metagenome | biome: human gut; feature: human-associated habitat; material: faeces | place: China | collected 2012
CCGAAGTAAAACCGGATATCCTCTTTTTGGATATCCGGCTGGGTGACGATACCGGTTTTTCCCTTTTGGAAAGCCTTCCGGATATTCCTTTCGAGGTGATCTTTGTAACTGCCTACGACAGCTATGCGATCCAGGCAATCCGCTTCAGTGCACTCGACTATCTATTGAAACCGATCGACCCGGAAGAGCTGACACATGCCGTAGACAAAGCCATCCAGGTAGTCTTGCGGAAACAGGAAAACAAACGGATGCAGAACCTCCTGCAGAACACACGGGCGATAGACAAACAAAAGAAAATAGCACTGTCTGTCGCCGATAAAATAGAGTTTGTAGAGATCGGCTCCATCATCCGTTGCGAATCGGAAAGCAACTATACGACTTTCTATCTAAAGACAGGTGAGAAACTGGTTGTCTCCAAAACATTAAAAGAATTCGACGAGCTATTAACCCCTTATCATTTCCTGCGCGTACACCAATCCCATCTGATCAACCTGGATGAGATCAAAAGTTTCATCAAAAGCGACGGAGGATATATCCGTATGAAAGACGGTTCGTCCATCAGCATTTCACGGCAACGGCGCAACTATGTGATGGAAGTTTTAAAACAGCTATAACCCCCTCGCCCAAATTCATTCACTCCTTATATTTCAGGTCGAAACGCCCCTTTGTTATACGCCCGCCTTCGAAAGTACCGCTAAATATTCCGTCAGACATACGGGTAATGTGTACTTTCCCATCCTCTATATTTTGATTATCAAAAGACACATTTGTATACGGGAGTGTTTCACCCTGTTTGGGGTTGGCTATCGTAAAACGAAGAAACGAGTCGAAACCGACCTGTGCCGAAATCGTCATACTGGTACTATCTTGCAGTTTTGCATATTCGGCAGCCGGCAAACTCCACCGGCCACTGACATACACCCAGCCATCTATCAGGCAACCTAACGTATTCTCTCCGGTCGTAGTCGTCTCGGGCATGAGCGTCGGATCGACCGATTTATTTTCTTCACAGGCTATGCAAAAAAACAACAAACAGATAAATAATATATGTCTCATAACAGTCTCTGATTAAAAGTGAAAATTCATACCGAACAACAAGGATAATTGGGAGAAGCAGCCCCCGCCTCCATTCAATTCAGGCGATTCGACCTGCCATTTCTGACCGTGATATTTGACGGAATAACTTTCAGAGGACGTGACAATCCAGTTCAGTTTTGCAGAAATACCCACATGAGATGAGAGAAGATATTCACCACCGGCTGAAAGGTTATATGCCAACTTATTCATAGACACATCCCGGGGCTTATCGTACACGAAGCTTTTATCTTTATAATACTGATACCCCACGCCGGTCGACAAAGAGAGATTATATTTTTGCTTCACCATAAATAAGGCAATCTGAGGCGCGATATAATGCATCTGAATCTTGTCAGAACCTTCGTCATGAGTTCCCTTATACCGGCCACCCTGATAAATGAGCCCGGGAGAGAGTTTAAACGAATTGAAGATATATTTATCTCCTAAAAAATAGTAATTGACATCCCAGGCTACCCCATTCCTCAGATCATTACGATAGGTGTCGGAATTGCTTGTGATCCCGATCATTTTTCCCAGATACCAGGAAGGTCCTGCATGGATGGAAAACATCGATTTTCCGATCGACGCCTCCTGGGCACAAAGCGACACAGTCTGTATCAACAGCCCTAATAAAAGTACATACTTTTTCATAACGTTTTTTTTAGACTTACAGTAAATAAGATGTATTTGAACCGCCAAATGCTGCATAGCCTTCTAAGAGTTTTATCTTATATAAAAAACATGATAATCCGGTTAGAGTCATCATAAAAGCCAAAGACTGCCGATGCCGGGATCTATCCTATCGGGTTTGCCTAATCTTTAACGAAACAAAGCATAAGCAAAATATCCTTTGGGATGATGACTAAAAGGCGGAGTATGACTATCTTTGCAGAAGAAACAAAGATAATTACGACAATGACTTTCAATTACGATGTGATCGTGGTAGGTGCCGGTCATGCAGGCTGTGAAGCCGCAGCAGCTGCCGCCAACCTGGGTTCAAAAACGCTTCTTATCACAATGGACATGAACAAGATTGCACAGATGAGTTGCAATCCGGCCGTAGGCGGTATCGCCAAAGGACAGATCGTTCGTGAGATTGATGCACTGGGAGGGTATATGGGTATTGTTACAGACCGTACCGCCATTCAGTTCCGTATGTTGAACCGAAGCAAAGGGCCAGCCATGTGGAGCCCGCGTGCCCAAAGCGACCGTGCCCGCTTCATCGACTGCTGGCGGGGGATCGTGGAGAACCTTCCGAATCTATATATCTGGCAGGATACCGTTCAGGAGCTATTGCTTGACGGAAATACCGTTTGTGGCGTTAAGACCGGTATGAATGTTGAATTTCGTGCCAAAAGCGTGGTTCTAACCAACGGTACATTCCTTAACGGCTTGATGCATATAGGACGCACGCAATTACGTGGCGGACGTATCTCCGAACCGGCAGCCACAGGACTTACCGAGCAGCTCATTTCCGCAGGCATTAGATCTGAACGGATGAAGACAGGAACTCCCGTCCGCATCGACGGTCGCAGTATACATTTCGATGAAATGGGGGAACAACCGGGAGAGAATGACTTCCACAAATTCTCATACCTCGACTTCCAGCCACGCCCGTTAAAGCAACTGAGCTGCTGGACGACATTCACCAATGAAGCTTGTCATGAAACCCTTCGCGAAGGCCTCCCCGACTCTCCTCTGTACAATGGACAGATCCAGAGCATCGGCCCGCGCTACTGTCCGAGTATCGAAACAAAGATCGTCACTTTCGCAGATAAAACACAACACCAGCTGTTTCTGGAACCGGAAGGTGAAACAACACAGGAATATTACCTGAACGGTTTCTCCTCCTCTCTCCCATTAGATGTTCAGCTGCGTGCATTACAAGCCATACCGGCATTCAGGGATATTCATATCTACCGTCCGGGCTATGCGATCGAATACGATTTCTTCGATCCGACACAGCTACATCATAACCTGGAAACAAAACAAATCAGAAACCTGTTCTTTGCAGGACAGATCAACGGCACTACCGGCTATGAAGAGGCAGGCGGCCAGGGGCTGATTGCAGGTATCAATGCACACATAAACTGCCACGGCGGCGAACCATTCGTATTAGGTCGCGACGAAGCCTATATAGGCGTACTTATCGACGATCTGGTAACAAAAGGTGTAGACGAGCCTTACCGAATGTTTACCTCCCGTGCCGAATACCGCATCCTGCTCCGACAAGACGATGCAGATATGCGTCTGACAGAAAAAGCATACAAAATAGGTTTAGCGCAACAAGACCGTTACGACCTGCTCAAAGAGAAAAAGGAACACAGGGATGCTATTATTTCCTTTGCAGAAAACTATTCTGTGAAGCCGCAATATATAAACGACGGATTAGAGAAACTAGGTACTACCCCACTCGCTCACGGTTGCAAACTGATCGACTTGATCCTTCGTCCGCAACTCACAATGGAAAGTATTGCAACCCTCGTTCCGGCACTCCGTGCAGAGCTAGATAAGGTTCCTGCATCACGCAAAGAAGAGATCATTGAAGCAGCAGAAATTCTAATCAAGTATAGCGGATATATCCGACGCGAGCAGATCATAGCAGATAAGATAAATCGTTTGGAGAATATCCACATCAAAGGCAAATTCGATTATAATTCGATCCAGTCTTTATCGACCGAAGCACGGCAAAAGCTAACCAAGATAGATCCGGATACAATTGCTCAGGCAAGCCGTATCCCTGGTATCTCTCCAAGCGATATAAACATCCTGTTGGTGTTACTCGGAAGATAAAACGCGAATTGTTCCACGTGAAACATTTGCTTTAGATAAAAGGAGGTAAAACACTGGGAATAGGCCAGAAACAATTAAATAAGATGAGTTCAGAAACCGATAAACATATAAAAATGATCCTTTCTATCCTGCCGGACAAGCCTGGATGCTACCAGTACTTTGACGACAAGGGTACGATCATTTATGTAGGCAAGGCTAAGAACCTGAAGCGTCGTGTATCCTCCTATTTCAATAAGGAACACGACAGCAATAAGACACGCGTATTGGTAAAGCAAATCCGCGACATCAAATACATCGTAGTAGATACGGAAGAAGATGCTTTATTACTCGAAAATAATCTGATCAAGCAATACCGCCCCCGCTATAATGTATTACTAAAAGACGACAAGACGTATCCGTCTATCATTGTAAAGAACGAGTACTTTCCGCGCATATTCCAGACCCGAAATATAGTGCGCGACGGTTCGCAGTATTACGGTCCCTACCCTTCCGTCTATACGGCAAAAGTCATGCTTCAAATGTTGAAAGAACTTTATCCGTTACGCACCTGCAAATATCCGCTTACACCGGAATCGATTGCTGAAGGGAAATACAGTGTTTGCCTGGAGTATCATATAAAACGTTGCAAAGGTCCTTGCGTAGGATTGCAGACACTGGAAGAATACCGTCAGAATATCTCTGAAATAAAAGAGATCCTGCGTGGGAATATATCCCAGATAAGCAAACATCTCTACGAAGAAATGCAAACGCTTGCCGGAGAATTGAAGTTCGAAGAAGCTCAGAAGATTAAAGAGAAATACGACGTAATAGAGAACTACCGGGCAAAATCGACCGTGGTAACTCCCATGTTACACAATATAGATGTTTTCTCTATAGCCGAAAACGAACGTTCAGCTTATATCAACTTCATGCATATAGGAAACGGAGCAATCGTGCAGGCCTACACTTTCGAGTATAAAAAACGGCTGGACGAAACGAAAGAGGAACTGCTCAGCCTGGGTATTATTGAAATGCGCGAACGTTTTAAAAGTACAGCCCGGGAGATCATCGTTCCTTTCGATCCGGATATGGAACTAGGCAATGTCAGCTTCACTGTTCCACAGCGTGGCGATAAAAAGAAGCTACTGGAACTTTCAGAAATGAATGTAAAACAATTCAAAGTAGACCGCCTGAAACAGGCGGAAAAACTGAATCCGGAACAACGCAGCACACGCATCTTGAAAGAGGTACAGGACGCTTTGCACCTACCCAAGCTACCAATACATATCGAATGTTTCGACAACTCGAATATACAGGGTAGCGATGCCGTTGCAGCTTGTGTTGTCTTTAAAATGGCGAAACCATCGAAGAAAGACTACCGCAAATACATTATTAAAACCGTAGTAGGCCCCGATGATTACGCATCCATGAAAGAAGTAGTCCGTCGCCGTTATCAGCGGGCTATCAACGAAGGATCTCCCCTGCCCGACCTGATCCTTACCGACGGGGGAAAAGGGCAAATGGAGGTGGTTCGTGAAGTCATACAGGACGAGCTGCATCTGGATATCCCCATAGCCGGATTAGCGAAAGACGGCAAGCACCGTACATCGGAACTGCTCTTCGGCTTTCCACCGGTCACAGTCGGCATGCAGATACAAAGCCAGATGTTCCGGTTCTTCACACAGATACAGGACGAGGTACACCGCTTCGCCATCACCTTCCACAAGGATAAGCGCAGTAAAAGCCAGACTCGCTCGGAACTGGACAGTATCAAAGGAATCGGTGAAAAGACAAAAGTATTGCTTTTACGCCATTATAAAAGCGTAAAAAGAATACGTGAAGCAAGCTTTGAAGATTTAAAAGAATTAATCGGAGAAGCCAAAACAAAAGCATTAATAAATGGTTTAAAGTAAACATATAAATGAGAACAGTTATACAACGTGTACGACATTGCTCCGTCACGATTGACGGACTGGTAAAGTCTAAAATAGGAAACGGATTGCTCGTATTGGTAGGTATCGAAGATCGCGACACACAGGAGGATATCGAATGGTTATGCAAGAAGATTGCAAACCTACGCATTTTCGACGATGAAAACGGGGTTATGAATCGCTCTGTGGTCGAATCAGAGGGCGAGGTAATGGTCGTTAGCCAGTTCACCCTTCATGCGTCTACAAAGAAAGGAAACCGCCCCTCCTACATCCATGCATCTAAACCGGATATCGCCATACCGATGTACGAAGCTTTCTGTGCGGAGATGGGACTTCAGCTAGGCAAGGATGTTGCAACAGGAACATTCGGTGCAGATATGAAAATAGAGTTGTTAAACGATGGGCCGGTCACTATCCTGATCGACTCGCAAAACAAAGAATAAGATGGCAGACATTACCCTGCAGGAAGCCCAGGAAAAGGTAGACCACTGGATCAAAACATACGGTGTACGCTACTTCAACGAGCTTACGAATATGACGATCCTGACCGAAGAAGTAGGCGAACTGGCCCGCATCATGGCTCGTACCTACGGCGAACAATCCTTTAAGGAAAGTGATAAACATCGCGATTTGGGCGATGAAATGGCGGATGTATTATGGGTACTACTCTGCCTTGCCAACCAAACCGGCGTAGACCTGACAGCAGCTTTCGAAAAGAATCTGCAGAAGAAAACCGACCGGGATAAAGAACGACATATAAACAATAAAAAATTATAACGATGGCACACGAACACAATTGCAGTTGCGGACATGACCACGATCATGACCACGAACACATGGACAAATACCATGAAGCGTTCGCTAAATTCGATCCCGCCGGAACAGAAGAGATAGTAGGGAAACACGTTGCTTCGATCCTTGACAAGCATGAAAAGGAGAACTTCACTCCCGACGTTCTGAAGCAAATCCACGGATTCATCGACCTGACCTCGCTGACCAGCATCGATACAAAGGAAAGTATATGGAAGCTGGTAGACCGCGTAAATGATTTCGAGGGCACTCGTCCCGACGTACCGAATGTCGCAGCGATCTGCACCTATCCCCTCTTTGTGGAAACGGTCAAGCAAGCACTGGCCGCCCAGGAAGTAAAGATAGCTTCGGTAGCCGGAGGATTCCCTTCTTCGCAGACATTCACGGAAGTGAAAATAGCAGAAACAGCCATGGCTATTATGTCGGGAGCCGACGAAATAGACGTGGTTATGAATCTCGGATACTTCCTGGAAGAAAACTACGATGAGTTGACAGAAGAGATACAGGAGATCAAAGACAGTTGTCGCGAAGGTAAGCTGAAAGTCATTCTGGAAACCGGTGCCCTGCTAACTCCGGAGAATATCCAAAAGGCTGCCATCCTTGCCCTGTATTCGGGTGCTGATTTCATTAAGACATCGACAGGCAAGGGTTATCCCGGTGCAACCCCGGAAGCCGTTTATACGATGTGTAAAGTGCTCAAAAAGTACCATTCCATCACAGGTAAACAGATCGGCATTAAAGTATCCGGTGGTGTTCGCACAGCAGAAGATGCCGTTAAGTACTACACGATCGTTAAAGAAGTACTGGGGAATGACTGGCTGAACAAGAATTTGTTCCGTATCGGTGCCAGCAGCCTGGTAGAAGATATTGAACACCGATTGGGAAAATAACGGTCAAGGTGTTATAACCTAAAAAAGGGGACGCAGACGGACGCAGATAGAAATTATTCAAAATCTGCGTCCGTCTGCGTTTTCTGCGTCGTCTGCGTCCCCTTTCTAATATATAATCTATTTTTGTCTCTCCATAATATAATCGGCCAGTAAAAGAAGACCGTTCCGGGCATCCGATTCCGGAAACTGCATAAGAACCTCTACTGCCTTATCACGATACTCTTTCATCCGCAATTCTGCATATTCGATACCACCATTGGCTTTGGCAAACTCAATCAAAGCATCGATATTCTCAGCAGAAAAATCCTTATCGTGGATCACTTTCAGAAGAGATTCCACCTCTTCTCTCCTACCCTGCTCCAGGGCATGCAACAAAGGCAAAGTAACCTTTCCTTCGCGAATATCATTACCGGTAGGTTTTCCGATATTCATTTCTTTATAATAGTCGAAAATATCGTCTTTGATCTGGAAACAATACCCCAGATACTCCCCGAACTTACGACACATCTTTACCATTTCGGGCGAAGCATCTGCCGAAATAGCACCGATCTCCGTACAGGAAGAAAGCAGCGTCGCCGTCTTTTTCTTTATAACCTGCATATAACAAGCTTCATCCAGGATCGTTTCCTCGGCTGTTTCGAGCTGTTTGATCTCCCCCTCCGACAAGTCACGTCCAAGGTTCGATACGATATTTATGATTTGCAGATTGCCTGTCTGAATAGAACGGATCAATGCGGTGGAAAGAATATAATCGCCCACCAATACAGAAATACGGTTGTCGAAAATGGCATTCAGGGAAGGGACTCCCCGACGTTCTTTCGTTTCATCGATCACATCGTCGTGTATCAGCGTAGCCGTATGCAGCAACTCTAGGAAAACAGCCGAATTAATCGTATGATCGGTCACTTTTCCACAAGCTTTAGCTGTAAGCAATACCAATAACGGACGAACATGTTTACCGCTGGCATTCAATATCTGATCGATAGCCGCTTGTAATCTGCGCGTCTCACTACGAAGTGAATCCGCAAATTCATCGTTAAAGCGTTTAAACTCTTCCGCAACCGGTTGTTCTATTTTCTTTCTATCTTTCATAATCTATTCAAAGATTCGCAAAAGTAACAAAAAGTATTGAGTAAGCGAGTTTTTTCGTACATTTACCGTCTATTGTCACCCTAAAACGTGTTAAAAGAGATGAAGTTATTCCTCATAGATGCGTACGCACTGATCTATCGATCATACTACGCTTTTCTTAAAAATCCGCGTATTAACTCAAAAGGCATGAATACATCGGCCATTTTCGGGTTTATAAACAGTCTGGAAGACGTTTTAAAACGTGAGAATCCGACACATATCGCCGTAGCTTTCGACCCCAAAGGGCCTACCTTCCGTCATGAAGCATACGAACTGTACAAGGCACAGCGGGAAGAAACCCCCGAAGTGATCCGGCAGTCCGTACCTATTATTAAGGATATTATTGAAGGATACAATATCCCGATACTGGAAGTCCCCCGTTTCGAAGCAGACGATGTGATAGGTACGATCTCGAAGCAGGCAGAAAAAGAGGGATTCGAAGTCTTTATGATGACACCCGACAAAGACTACGGACAGCTGGTATCCGACCATATATTTATGTACCGTCCCAAATTCGGAGGCGACTACGAAGTGATGGGCGTAAAAGAAGTACTCAACAAATACTCGCTGACCTCGGTCGACCAGGTAATCGACCTGCTGGGTTTGATGGGTGACAGTTCCGATAACATTCCGGGTTGTCCGGGTGTGGGAGAAAAGACAGCCCAAAAATTACTCGAAGAATATGGCTCGATCGAAAACCTGCTGGAGAATACCGACAAACTGAAAGGAGCACTTCATAAAAGGGTAACAGAAAATGTAGAGCAAATTCGTTTCTCCAAATTCCTGGCAACGATCAAGACGGATGTGCCCATCCAGTTCGATGCGGCAAAATGCATCCGCGAAAAACCGAACGAAGCCCGGTTGACTGAGATTTACACAGAATTAGAATTCAGAACATTTATTAACAAACTAACATCAGAGGAGAAAAAGCCTGCCGCACCGAAAGTTGCAAAGGGCCCTGTTCAAGGCTCTCTGTTTGACATATTTGCGCCCGAGGAGCCGAGTGTTCCAAAATATTCGACTCTCGCGAACTTAAAATCGACACCTCATAATTACAAAGTCGTTGATTCTGAAGAAGAAAGAGGCAAATTAGGTCAATTTTTGATGGATCAGGATTTTTTTGCTTTTGACACGGAAACTGACGGCATCGATCCACTGACAGCCGGACTGGTCGGAATGTCGTTCGCTGTAAAGGAAAATGAAGCTTGGTACGTTCCGGTTCCGGCCGACAAGGAAGAAGCGGCCAAAGTAATAGCCCACTTCTCCCCTGCCCTGCAAAATCGCAAATCGCAAAAGATAGGTCAGAATATTAAATTCGATATCATGGTCCTCCGCAAGTATGGAGTGCGGGTAGCCGGTCCGTTGTTCGACACCATGATCGCCCATTACCTTCTCAACCCGGAGTTGCGACACGGAATGGACTATCTGGCGGAAACCTATCTCAAATATAAACCGATCCCCATCACGGAGCTTATCGGTTCAAAAGGAAAAAATCAGTTGTGCATGCGTGACGTACCTTTGGCACAAATTGCCGAGTATGCCGCCGAAGATGCCGACGTTACCCTGAAGCTAAAAAACTTCTTTGCCCCCGAACTCGAGAAGACCGGAATCGAATCGCTCTTCTTCGACATTGAAATGCCATTAATATATGTACTGGCAGAAATGGAGCAGACAGGCGTTAAGCTCGACACGGTCGCCTTGAAGCAGTCGTCGGATGAACTGACCGATGCCCTGAAAAAATTGGAAAAAGAAATCTATGAACTGGCCGGTGTGAAGTTCAACATCAATTCCAGCAAGCAGGTCGGTGAAATCCTTTTCGAACGTCTAAAGATCGAAGAGAAAGCTAAAAAGACAAAAACAGGTAGTTACAGCACCAGCGAAGACATACTGGAAAAACTCCGCTCGAAACATCCGGTCGTAGGCAAGCTATTGGAATATCGCGGACTGAAAAAGTTACTGAGTACTTACATCGACGCCTTGCCCGAACTAATCAGTCCGGTAACAGGAAAAGTCCATACCTCATACAACCAGACAGTCACTGCCACCGGTCGTCTGAGTTCGACCAATCCGAACCTGCAAAATATCCCTATCCGGGACGAGTTGGGACGCGAAATCCGCAAAGCATTCATTCCGGATAGTAAAGATTGCACCTTCTTCTCGGCCGACTATTCTCAGATCGAACTGCGTATCATGGCCCATCTGAGTAATGACGAGCATATGATCGAAGCCTTCCGTAGCGGAGCAGACATTCACGCAGCTACTGCTGCCAAAATATACGGCATTCCGGTAGAAGAAGTGACCAGCGACATGCGTCGTAAGGCCAAAACAGCCAATTTCGGGATTATCTACGGCATCTCTATATTCGGCCTTGCCGAACGGCTGAACATTCCCCGGGCGGAGTCAAAAGAACTTATAGAAGGGTATTTCAAAAGCTATCCGGGTATCCGTGATTATATGGACGAAAGTATCCGCATTGCCAAGGAAAAAGGGTATGTGGAAACGATCTTCAAACGCAAACGGTATCTGCCGGATATCAATTCGCACAACGCCATCGTCCGTGGCTATGCCGAGCGAAATGCGATCAACGCCCCTATCCAGGGTAGTGCCGCCGACATCATCAAGGTAGCCATGGTACGTATCTTCAACCGTTTCGAAACAGAAGGATTAAAAAGCAAAATGATCCTTCAGGTACACGACGAATTAAACTTCAACGTTTGCAATAACGAATTGGAGAAGGTAAAACAGATCGTCCTGGAAGAAATGGAAAGCGCCATCAAGTTACAGGTTCCTCTGATTGCCGATTGCGGCGAAGGGAACAACTGGCTGGAGGCACATTAACCGCCAGAAGATATTTATCCGAAGGAAGCGGGCTATTTAATGCCGGTATATGGCATGCAGTAAAAGAAAGCCCGGCACCTTCTAATCGTTAACCAGGGAGGAGCTAAATGTTAAATCGTAACTTACTATTCCTACCCTGTACACCTTGGGAAATCACCCTGTACACCCTAGCCAGACAGCTTGTACACCCTGCCCGGCTATCCTGTACAGGGTAGTTTGAATAAGACGGGACTTAACATTTACTTTCTCCCGACTTAACAGGTAATTACCCAACTCTTAACACATAGCCTTCCCGGCAACATACATGACAGATGACAAACGCCATTGCAAATAAAACAAGCGTTTGCAATGCCTTTATCCCCTGTATATATGCACGTTATATCAGTTATATGACAAATGGCAAATACTTTTCGAAAACTTTGTGTAGAATGAAACTTTCGGTAAGCATATTGCCACATCCCGGTTTTATCAC
>OGZX01003120.1_pt1 | contig 11907 bp, 9 predicted proteins | sample 1576881 | NCBI WGS metagenome assembly OGZX01 (sample SAMEA3541542, study PRJEB24748) | human gut metagenome | biome: human gut; feature: human-associated habitat; material: faeces | place: China | collected 2012
GTCTTCGCTCACCAACGAGAACTTCACGGAAGCTTCGCCTTCGTAGCCAATGGGAGCGGAGAGGACGGAAACCATCAGTTTCATAAAGCGCGTACTGTCTGCCTGTATCGGCAGGCTCTCCAGTTCGGTATCAAACTCGATATGTACCATATTGCCGTCCTGCATCTCCACCATCATCTTGGCGTCACGGCAGAATTGCACGGCATCGCACTCCTGGACGTTGAACTTCATCATGCCCGATTCCAAACGGGAAAGGTCAAGCACGTCGAAGATAAGTTTAGACAGGCGGTCGGCGTTCTTCTTCACCAATGCGGCATATTCCTGCATCTGCTCGATCGGAAGGTCGCCGGCACTTTCAGTAAGCAACTCGGAGAAGCCCACGACAGCATTCAGCGGTACTCTTATTTCATAGGTGATATTTCGCAAGAAAACTTCTTTCATCTTATTGGCGGCTTCCACGGTCTCCAGCGCTGCACGGGTCTCGTGCTCCGAACTGCGCAAGATACGGCGCACATACAATGCACGCACCAGCAGTATTGCCAGCCCCACTGCCAAGAGGATGACCGATGCTACCCATGTCAGGTTGTAGTGCTTTTCTGCCGTAGCCTTGTCCAGCAATGCCTGGCGGATGGCGTAGTTGGCGCGGTGCACCTCTTCATGGCGTTGCAGCACCTCACGGTTTATGGAATCCATCTCAATCGCGGCACGGCTATAAGTTTCGGCAGCCTCTTTTTGCCGTCCTGCTTCCCCGAAAGCGGCTGCTTTCATAAGATGTATGGACATTTCGTGCAGAGGTTGCGTTCCTTTGAAATGTGCCAGGGCGATGTCGTACTCACGAAAACAGGCGTCCCATTCTTTCGTCATCTTATAATAACCGGCCAGGACTGTGTGGTATCTTATGTAAAAGGAAAACAGGCAATCAGGCGTATAGTATTTCTCGACTTCTTTCAAGTGCTTCTCCAAGTTATCGATATCAGAAATGGTAAGATAAATCTCACAAAAGGCCAATTCAAGGTCCAGCAGCCTGTTTCTAAAGGTTTCCGCCTTTTTGGGGTCTTTGCTTACTTCACGCAAAGCAGCATCACATCCTTTCTGCAGTTCGGCCAATGCCTTCCCGCTGTTAGATACATGCCACATGTATATTCCCGCAATTTCGCTATGGATCATCGGGCGGTCGGCACTCGAAAGATTGGGCATTTCCAGTATTTCCCTGAACTTGGCAATGGCTTCTTCTTCCTGCTTGGCTCCCTTATAAGCCCTGGCGGCAGCCAGATGGGAATTCAGTATTCCTATCGGATTATTCAGCCTGCGGGCGGCTGCTTCCATGCGCTTTGCTTCCAATATAACGTACTCCGTATCTCCACGGACAATATTAAATTGGAGTTTGTCTCCCCAGGCAATGAAATAGAGGTCATAGCTTCCGTATTTATTGCTGAGGGTTTCCAGCTGCTCGAACGACTTGCTCATCTGCATGGTATCTGCCTGATACTTGTAGTGACGGTAATAGTCGAAATAAACTCCCAATTCTCCCTGGGCATAATTGCTGCGGACAGACCATACAATGGCGGAATCGAGAAATTCCTTAGCCCAATCCTTACCGATATTCTGCTGAAGCATCTTACGCATGAACTTCACGCGCAGACTGTCTGCGGATATGGTACCGGATACGCGGAACACACTGTCGCGTAACTGGCTGTCGGCAGGAGAGAGAGGCTGTTCCGCTTTGGCAGAGGAAATTATCAGAAGATGGCATATCAGGATGAATAATATCTTTTTCATAAGCGTACTTCCTGCTTTAGTGGATGAACAAATACAAAACGGGAGCCTTTAGTATATTGGGAATCAATCCAGATGTCCCCACCCAGGCGCTTGATGATGAGCTGGCAGATTGAAAGTCCTAATCCTGTGCCTTGTGCCTTCTCATCCAGTTTCTCAAAACGCTCGAAGATACGCGCCTGCTTTTCAAGCGGAATACCGCAACCGGTATCGGTCACCGAGAATTGCGCCTTTCCATCATCTGCCATTTCCAGCCGCAGTGTGATGGTACCTTCTTTGGTAAACTTGGTGGCATTGACCAATAGATTGATCAGCAACTGTTGCAGACGTTCTATATCAGTATCTAATTCCAATGAAGGCAGTTCGGTTTCGAAAAGGATTTCGGCATCTGTCTGCTTGATGGAACTCAACGTCTTCACTACATTCCGGCAAAGCAAGACCGCTTCACAAGGTTTAATGTTGAACTTCATATTAGCAATATCCAGGCAGGATATGTCTATCACATCGTTTATCAGCTTTAGTAGCAATTCGGAGTTCAGCTGGATGATTTCGTTGCACTGATTGCGCGTTCCTTCATCAATTCCCGACATAGTAAGCACTTCCGCAAAGCCTGAGAGAGCATTCAACGGTGTTTTAATCTCATGGCTCATATTGGAAAGGAACAAACTCTTGTTTCGGATGGAATCTTCCGCCAAAGATTTTGCACGGTCCAACTCCTCACGGGATAAGGCTAACAACTTGTTTTGCCTTCTTATATAAAAAAAACAGATCATGAACATCCCCACAAGGATAATGCCGGCAATCCATACTAATTTCAGCAAACGGCTTTGATGGAGGTTTCTTTGCAACAAAACCTCGTCAATGGAATACTCATTCCGCAAATCTTTTACTTCCCGTGAATTTATCTCTTGAAAAGTGGATATTGCATGATTGCTTAGGTCGATATATAGGCTGCAAGCTTTGTCATAATGCCCTGCTTGCAACTCTTTTGCAGCATCTGCCCAGCTGAGACTATCACCATTCTGCTCTTGCGCCCACGAAACACTACTTAACAAACAGAATAGCAATAGTAATATTTGTTGTTTCATTCGATTTTAATTTCCAGTTTTTAGTTTTTTATTGTACTTTTGTGAGTTAAATAATCGCTCCTTAAAAGTCTTTTCGGAGCAAATTTAATAAAATCTGATGAAAACTAAAGAAGAAATCGTAGCTAATTGGCTGCCCCGCTATACAAAACGTAGCCTGGAGGATTTTGGAGAATACATTTTGTTGACCAATTTCAACAAGTATGTAGAAATATTCGCGGAAAAGTTCAATGTTCCTATCCTTGGTAAAGATGCTAATATGATCTCTGCCAGTGCAGGAGGAATAACCATCATCAACTTCGGTATGGGAAGTCCTAATGCAGCCATCATCATGGACTTGCTGAGTGCTATCCACCCCAAAGCCTGCCTGTTTTTAGGCAAGTGCGGAGGTATAGACAGAAAGAATAAGATAGGGGACCTCATCCTTCCTATCGCCGCCATCCGTGGCGAAGGTACTTCTAATGACTATTTCCCCCCCGAAGTTCCGTCGCTTCCGGCATTTATGCTGCAACGTGCCGTTTCCTCCGCTATCCGCGACTACGCCCGCGACTACTGGACCGGTACCGTATACACCACCAACCGCCGTATTTGGGAGCATGACGAGGAATTCAAGGAATATCTGAAGAAAACCCGTGCAATGGCCGTCGACATGGAAACTGCAACCCTGTTCAGCTGCGGTTTTGCTAATCATATTCCTACCGGCGCCCTTTTGTTGGTATCCGATCAGCCCATGATTCCGGAAGGAGTGAAAACCGATAAAAGTGACAATATAGTCACTCAGAACTATGTAGCAGAGCATGTTGAGATAGGCATTGCATCCCTGCGCATGATTCTCGATGAAAAGAAAACAGTAAAGCATCTGAAGTTCGACTGGTAATATCAATCACTTTCCGGCTTGATAACCGGCATCCTCTGACAAAGCAACTTATATGGCGAAACAAGAAACAACATGCGATGACATCCTGAAAGAGTTAAAGGCCAAGCAATACCGCCCCGTCTATTACCTTATGGGCGAAGAGGCATATTACATTGACCTGATCTCCGACTATATCATAGACAATGTTCTCACTGATACCGAAAAAGAGTTCAATCTGACCGTTGTCTATGGTGCGGATGTCGATATAGCTACCGTTATCAATGCCGCCAAGCGATATCCGATGATGTCCGAACGCCAGGTTGTTGTAGTCAAAGAAGCGCAAGCTATCCGCAACATGGACGAACTTTCGTACTATCTGCAAAAGCCGCTGAATTCTACCATCCTGGTTATCTGCCACAAACATGGCGTACTGGATAGGAGAAAAAAACTGGCTGCCGAGATAGAGAAGGTAGGGATATTATTCGAATCCAAGAAGGTAAAGGATGCCCAGCTCCCGGCATTCATCACCTCTTATATGAAGTGCAAAGGCGTAGACCTTGAACCCAAAGCCACCTCTATGCTTGCCGATTTTGTCGGTACCGACCTCAGCCGCCTCACCGGAGAACTGGAAAAACTGATTATCACTCTTCCAAAAGGTCAGACACGTGTCACCCCTGAACAGATAGAACGTAACATCGGAATCAGCAAAGATTATAATAACTTCGAACTCCGCAGTGCCATTGTAGAAAAAGACGTTCTTAAAGCCAATAAGATAATAAAATATTTTGAAGAAAATCCTAAAACAAATCCTATTCAAATGACTTTATCTTTACTTTTCGGCTTCTTTTCCAACCTGATGTTAGCTTATTATGCACCCGAAAAGTCGGAGCAAGGCATTGCTACTTTCCTGGGTTTGAGAAGTCCATGGCAGTCTCGTGAATACCTGAGCGCCATGCGCCGCTACAATGGAGTAAAGACCATGCAGATCATCGGAGAGATTCGATATGCTGATGCCAAGTCCAAAGGGGTAGCCAACTCTTCTTTAAGCGATGGAGATATCCTTCGGGAGCTTATCTTCAAAATCCTGCATTAATACAATAAACTCTTCCATTATGTCACATTGAGGGAGATTCTTCCTACTTTTTTCTATTATGAGCATATATGCAAGCATGAAAATACAGCATAATATTCTTATTATCAGTTTTATATATCAAAAATAACACTCTCAGAATCGTTTTTTCTCGACCAATCAGTCATTAGTACGGAAATAAGGCAAGGATTCGCCGGTTGAAGAGTAGATAGAATAATATCTCTAATTGATTTTCTTCTGTGTCATCTATTTTCTTCCCAACAGATGATTTATATAACTCCACTTCATTATTCAAAAGAGTTAAATAGTTGCGTTTGCAACAACAAGAATTTACCCTTGTAAAAGCGCATGCTTTACATTCGTACTTAAACACAAGTTTGATATTACAATCATACCGTACAACTTAATAATACAATTGTAAATAGCGATATTTAAGTCAGTAAACATACAATTTACAAATATATAGAGTAGGGGGTTAACCCAATATTATATATACTATAATATGTTATAATCCAATATAATATAGCATTAAAATAAAGCAAAGAGCCAAACAATGCAAAAAAGCAAATAAAAACAATTGTAAAGCAGCATTATCCAGCCAATGCAATAACAAATAAATACTTAATAATAAGCATTTTACAATTAATAATTAAAGTTTAAATAAGAGAATCTATTCAGGGGGTTTACTACGCATTACATTTGTAGTAATTAGATTTGTAATATTGCAAACACTTTTGTAATACTCAAACATTCACGTTTTTAATTTGCTTTTGTGATTTCTATTTTTTACTTTTGTAATCAATTAAATTCAGAGTACAATTGTAATCGTACCCACGTTATGAGTATAAAAGACAGATTTAAATTGGTTATGGAACGGGAAAAGCTAACAGCTGGTGCGTTTGCTGAAAGCATCGGTGTTGCCCAAGCTACTATTTCCCATATCTTGGGACCACGTAACAAATATCCAAGTACGGAAGTGATCCTTAGATTGCATCAACGGTATAATGACATCAATCTTGAATGGTTGCTTACCGGAGAAGGAAAGATGAGTAATGATCCAAGTTCTGCAGAAGAAGGAGGCGTATTCGACTACCCTTTATTCGCTGAGAATTCGGAAAATCCGGCCGATGAGTCGAATGAAATGGAAAATCGCAAGGAAATTGCGTTAGGAACACTGCAAAAAGCACCTAAAGAGATTGTAAAACAAGAGATTATCTACAAAGAAAGGCCGCCCAGGAAAATCACTGAAATAAGAATTTTCTTTGATGATAACACTTACGAAACATTCAAACCCGAAAATTAAGGAGTAAGAATAAGAGTTTACACAATTTCCCGTATCTTTGCGCCTTGAAAGATAAATTCCCTCTTTATAGATAATATGAAAAAATATATTTTAGATCTGACAGTGACCGAGAACGTCCGATTGCATGCCAACTATGTACTGCTGAAATTGACTTCTTCGTCTCCGCTTCCGGAAATGCTTCCGGGGCAATTTGCAGAGATCCGTGTGGACGGGTCGCCGACTACTTTTTTGCGGCGTCCTATTTCCATTAATTATGTGGATAGACAACGGAATGAAGTTTGGTTCCTCATCCAGCTTGTAGGCGATGGAACAAAGCGTTTAGGAGAAGCGAAAGGCGGAGATGTAATCAATGTAGTACTTCCGCTGGGAAATAGCTTCACAATGCCTGAAAAGGCTTCAGATAAGCTGTTATTGGTGGGCGGTGGTGTAGGCACGGCACCGATGCTCTATTTAGGCGAGCAATTAGCTAAAAACGGCAGTAAACCGACATTCCTGCTGGGTGCCAGAAGCGACAAGGATTTGCTTCAATTGGAGCAATTTGCCAGCTATGGAGATGTATATACTACCACAGAAGATGGCAGCCACGGTGAAAAAGGCTATGTAACCCAACATTCTATATTAAATAAGGTGAACTTTGAACAGATATACACTTGCGGTCCGAAACCGATGATGATGGCCGTGGCAAAATATGCCAAAAGTAAAGGCATCAATTGCGAAGTGTCCCTGGAGAATATGATGGCGTGTGGTATAGGTGCTTGTCTATGTTGCGTAGAGAACACTACAGAAGGTCATCTGTGTGTATGTAAAGATGGTCCGGTTTTTAATATAAACAAACTATTATGGCAGATTTAAGTGTAAACATTGGTAAATTACAAATGAAGAACCCGGTCATGACGGCATCCGGGACATTTGGGTATGGTGAAGAATTTGCCGATTTCATCGATATATCGCGAATAGGTGGTATAATTGTAAAGGGGACTACCCTTCACAAACGTGAAGGTAACCCATATCCACGCATGGCAGAGACTCCATCGGGCATGTTAAACGCTGTGGGACTGCAAAATAAGGGTGTACATTACTTTGTTGAACACATCTATCCGCGTATCAAGGACATCCAAACGAACATGATTGTGAATGTTTCGGGTTCTACCATCGAAGATTATGCTGAAACGGCTTCAATCATTAACGAACTTGACAAAATTCCTGCTATAGAATTGAACATTTCTTGCCCCAATGTAAAGCATGGCGGAATGGCATTCGGTGTCACCACAAAAGGAGCTGAAGAAGTGGTAAAAGCCGTGCGTTCAGTTTACAAAAAGACACTTATCGTAAAACTCTCCCCGAACGTTACAGACATCACAGAAATAGCCCGCGCAGCCGAAAATGGCGGTGCAGATAGCGTGTCGCTCATAAATACGCTGCTGGGAATGGCTATCGACGCGGAACGTAGGCGCCCCATACTCTCTACGGTTACGGGTGGAATGTCCGGCGCAGCGGTGAAGCCCATCGCATTGCGCATGGTGTGGCAAGTTGCCAACGCAGTAAAAATCCCCGTCATAGGCCTGGGGGGTATCATGAATTGGAAAGATGCAGTAGAATTCATGCTTGCAGGCGCGTCTGCCATCCAAATCGGTACTGCAAACTTCATAGATCCGGCAATAATAGTGAAGGTAGCAGAAGGTATTAACGACTACCTTGACAGACACGGATTCAAGTCCGTACAAGACATAATCGGTGCGCTTGAGGTATAACTAAAAACAAGATATTGCCATTCGCAATATAAATTCAGAAAAAAGGACATTCATCACGGAATGCCCTTTTTCTTTTTATTTACATCAGTAAAATTACTCTCCTAACAAATCGGGACGCAATTTTCGAGTCCTCTCCAACGACTGTTGAAGCTCCCATTCCTTAATTTTCGCCTCATGTCCGGAGAGTAAAACATCCGGAACTTTCCAACCGTTGTATTCCGCAGGGCGCGTATAGACCGGAGCCGCCAATAAGTTGTCCTGGAAGGAGTCGGATAAAGCAGATTGCTCGTCGGAAATAACGCCGGGAATAATACGCACGATAGCATCCGCCATCACAGCAGCAGCCAGTTCGCCGCCCGTCAGAACATAGTCGCCAATGCTGATCTCTTTGGTTATGAAATGCTCGCGGATGCGATAGTCTATTCCCTTGAAGTGCCCGCATAGAATAATAAGATTCTGGGCCAAAGACAAAGAGTTTGCCATCGGCTGATCGAACTGTTCGCCGTCCGGGGTGGTAAAAATCACCTCATCATACTCCCGTTCGGCCTTCAAGGCATTGATACAGCGCTCGATAGGCTCTATCTTCATCACCATTCCGGCAAATCCACCGAAAGGATAATCGTCTACACGGCGATATTTATCTTCCGTATAGTCGCGCAGGTTATGGATATGTATTTCTGCAAGCCCTTTATTCTGAGCACGTTTCATAATAGAGCAATTGAAGAAGCCTTCAATCATCTCCGGCAAAACAGTGATAATGTCAATACGCATAAACTTTAATTTTTTGCAAAAGTACAAATATTCGGGTAGAAACCCGTATTTTTGCATTCAAACAATCAGAAATCGCTATGACTGTAAAGGAAAAGATAGATGAACTGCGCGCCGAACTGCACCGGCACAACTATAATTACTACGTGCTGAATGCTCCCGAGATATCTGATAAGGAGTTTGATGACAAGATGCGCGAATTGCAAGACCTGGAGAAAGAACACCCTGAATATCAGGATGAAAATTCGCCTACCATGCGCGTAGGAAGCGATATAAACAAAAATTTCACGCAAGTGGCACACAAATATCCGATGCTTTCATTAGGAAACACTTATTCTGAAAGTGAGGTGACGGACTTTTACGATCGTGTAAAGAAAGCGCTGAACGAGGATTTTGAAATCTGCTGTGAGCTGAAGTATGACGGCACTTCCATTTCACTGACCTACGAGGACGGTAAGTTAGTACGTGCTGTAACCCGTGGTGACGGCGAAAAGGGCGATGATGTGACGGATAATGTGAAAACGATACGCACCATCCCCCTGGTTCTTCACGGAGATTATCCTAAATCATTCGAAATCAGAGGAGAAATACTGATGCCTTGGGTTGTATTCGAAGAGTTGAACCGCGAAAAAGAAGCACGCGAGGAGCCACTTTTTGCCAATCCGCGCAATGCAGCTTCAGGAACCTTGAAACTGCAAAACTCTGCCATCGTAGCTTCGCGCAAGCTCGACGCATACCTATATTATCTGTTGGGCGAAGAACTGCCCTGCGACGGGCATTACGAGAACCTGCAAACAGCCGCCGGCTGGGGATTCAAGATCTCCGAGCATATGAAGAAGGCGCATAGCCTGGAAGAGATATTCGAATACATCCGATATTGGGATACCGAGCGCAAGAACATGCCGGTAGCAACAGACGGCATCGTACTGAAAGTCAACAGCTTGAAACAGCAGAAAAACCTCGGTTTCACCGCAAAATCTCCCCGCTGGGCCATTGCTTATAAATTTCAGGCGGAGCGTGCATTAACACGCTTGAACAAAGTCACTTACCAGGTGGGACGTACCGGCGCAGTGACTCCGGTTGCCAATCTGGATCCCGTGCAACTGTCCGGTACTATCGTAAAAAGGGCCTCTCTGCATAATGCAGACATCATAGAAGGGCTGGATTTGCACGTAGGCGATATGGTTTATGTGGAAAAAGGCGGAGAGATTATCCCTAAAATAACCGGAGTTGACAAAGAAGCCCGCAGCATGCTTGTCGGCGAGAAAGTGAAATTCATCACCCATTGCCCCGAATGCGGCAGTAAACTGATACGTTACGAAGGCGAAGCAGCACACTATTGCCCCAATGAAACGGCATGTCCGCCCCAGATAAAGGGAAAGATAGAGCATTTCATCAGCCGCAAGGCCATGAACATAGACGGACTGGGACCGGAAACCGTGGATATGTTCTACCGGCTGGGATTGATAAAAAATACCGCAGACTTGTACCGGCTTAATGCAGAGGATATCAAGAACCTGGATAGAATGGGCGAAAAGTCCGCCGAAAACATCATCAAAGGTATTGAAGCCAGCAAGGAAGTACCGTTCGAAAGAGTGCTTTTCGCGCTGGGCATCCGTTTTGTAGGCGAAACCGTAGCCAAGAAGATAGCCAAGTCCTTCAGAGACATTGAGGAACTGGAAGACGCCGATCTCGAAAAGCTGAAAAACATCGATGAAATCGGCGAAAAAATAGCGCAGAGCATTCTCGTTTACTTTGCAAATCCATCAAACAGAGAGTTGGTAAACCGCCTAAAAGCAGCCGGATTGCAATTCTATCAGAAAGAAGAAGACCTGAGTGAATATACCGACAAACTTGCCGGCCAGTCCATCGTCATCAGTGGCGTATTCACCCACCATTCAAGGGACGAATATAAAGATCTTATTGAAAAGAATGGCGGAAAGAATGTAGGCAGCATCTCTGCCAAGACCAGCTTTATCCTGGCTGGTGAGAATATGGGGCCTGCCAAACTGGAAAAAGCCCAGAAACTGGGTGTGAAGATAATGAGCGAAGATGAGTTTTTAGGCCTGATATCCTAACAAATGTCTGCTGAAAGCTTTTTTATGGCTTATATTTGTAGTGTAAATCGAAAAAATTCGTACTTTTGCGAGTCATTTAATTAGAGATTACTTTATAATACTCATGATACAGACAAGATTGAAAGGAATGGGGGTAGCGCTTATTACTCCTTTTAAAGAGGATGAGAGCGTTGATTACGATGCGTTGATGCGTTTGGTGGACTATCAACTCCAAAACAATACCGATTTTCTGTGCGTGCTTGGCACTACGGCAGAAACTCCGACGCTGACGGAAGATGAAAAGAAGAAAATCAAGAAAATGGTCATCGAACGCGTGAACGGAAGAATACCTATTCTCCTCGGTGTAGGCGGAAATAATACCCGTGCCATAGTGGAAACACTGAAAAATGACGATTTCACCGGAGTAGACGCGATTCTTTCCGTCGTTCCATATTACAATAAACCTTCGCAGGAAGGCATATACCAGCACTATAAAGCTATATCGGCAGCAACCGACCTGCCCATCGTACTTTATAACGTCCCCGGCCGCACCGGCGTGAACATGAAGGCCGAAACAACCCTGCGCATTGCACGCGATTTCAAGAATGTGATTGCCATCAAGGAAGCATCGGGCGATATCACGCAAATGGACGATATTATCAAGAATAAACCTGCCGATTTCGATGTTATTTCGGGAGATGACGGTATTACCTTCCCTCTGATTACCCTGGGGGCAGTCGGCATCATTTCGGTTATCGGAAATGCATTCCCGCGCGAGTTCAGCCGTATGGTACGTCTGGCATTACACGGAGATTACGCAAATGCGCTGACTATCCACCACAAATTCGCCGAACTGTTCAAGCTTTTGTTTGTAGACGGCAATCCGGCAGGCGTAAAAGCCATGCTGAATGTGATGGGAATGATAGAAAATAAACTCCGGTTGCCATTGGTACCAACCCGGATCACTACATTTGAAGCTATGCGCAAGATATTGGACGAACTGAACATTAAGTGCTGAGTCTAAAAAACGCATCACATATACAATGAAAACGCATCATCTGTTTGCCCTAAACAGATGATGCGTTTGCTATAAACAGACCATCCGTTTGGGGCAAACAGATGATGCGTTTTTGTCATACAAAAAAGCCTCTGCAAGATACTTGCAAAGGCTTTTCGTGATCGCGACAGGATTCAAACCTGTAACCGGCTGATCCGTAGTCA
>OGZX01003126.1_pt1 | contig 11887 bp, 13 predicted proteins | sample 1576881 | NCBI WGS metagenome assembly OGZX01 (sample SAMEA3541542, study PRJEB24748) | human gut metagenome | biome: human gut; feature: human-associated habitat; material: faeces | place: China | collected 2012
ATTCGAACCGCCGTGGACGGTTTTGCAGACCGCTGACTAAGCCACTCATCCAAGGTACCAAAATCATCAAGAGTGCTTTATTTCTTGATTGCGGATGCAAAGGTAATACTTTTTCTGAAACTTCCAACTACCCGCAGCAACTTTTCTTCTTTTTTTTCCTGCCTTTGCCGCATTCGGCACGCTTCTCATCGAGTAACTGCTTTAAGTCACAACCAGTTGCACAGGTATCACACGGATTGCCGCCTTCTTTCGCCCGGCGGAAAAAAGCATAAACACTCATCCCGATCCGTATGACACAAAGTAATAGTAATAGGGCTATCACCCACTCCTGCCAGTTACTCATACAAACAGCCCCCCTATCTGATAAATTGCAAAAGACATCAACCATGCCAATGCAGTGGTATAGAATGCCGCAAACAATGCCCACTTCCAACTCCCCGACTCGTTTTTAATGGCCGCCAACGTGGCAATGCACGGGAAGTATATCAGCACAAACACCATATAGGCAAAAGCAACCAATGGGGTAATAGGAATACGCTCACCCAAGCTCACGGCATCAGCCTCAGCATTGTCTACATAGAGCACTCCAAGCGTACTTACCACCAATTCCTTGGCGCCTACACCGGAAAGGATGCCGATACCCAGTTTCCAGTCAAAGCCCAACGGCTCGATAGCCGGTTCCATAGCCTTGCCGATTCTGCCGATGTAGGAATTCTCCTGCTGCTCGGTCACGCTTTCGTAAGCATCATGGTTGGGATAATATCCCAAAGCCCATATCACAATGGATGCTACCATAATGATGCCGCCCATCTTGCGCAGGTATTGCGCCCCTTTCTCCCAGGTATGGCGGAAAATGGTTTTCGCGGTCGGCATACGGTAAGGGGGCAGCTCCATAACGAACGGCGTATCATCGCCCTTCACCAGGAAGCGGCAGAAAAGACGCGCCATGACCACCGCCAACAGAATGCCGATAGCATAAATAAGTAACAGCATAAGGCTGGCATTGTTCGGGAAGAATGCCCCGACCAGCAACAAATAGATAGGCAAACGCGCACTGCACGACATCAACGGATTGATAAGCATGGTAACCAGACGGCTCTTGCGGTTCTCGATAGTACGCGAAGCCATGATGGCCGGCACGTTACAGCCGAATCCCATGATCAGCGGTATGAAGGATTTTCCATGCAGTCCCATCTTGTGCATTATCTTATCCATGATAAAAGCTGCACGCGCCATATAGCCGGAGTCTTCCATCAGAGAGATAAAGAAATACAATAAAAGGATATTCGGAAGGAAGACGATGACACCGCCCACTCCACCAATGATGCCGTCGACCAACAGGTCTTTCAACGGGCCTTCGGACATATTATTGCGTATCAGGCTTCCAAGCGTGTCGACCAGCCACTCGATGCCCTGCATCGGATAGTCGCCCAGCACAAATGTACCTTCAAACATCAGATACAGGAAAAGGAAGAAAATAGGATAACCCCAAACGCGATGCGTCACGATCGAGTCTATAATATGGGTAGTACGCGAGGCGTCTTTATGGTTATCCACATAAGTCTCACGCAGCGCACCTGCAATGAAGCCGTATTTGGCATCGGTAATGGCTTGCTCGCTCTCCTCGTTTATCACGTCGCGAAGGCGCTGTGCTTCACGGTTGCGCACTTCGAGAATCTCCTTGCCATTGGGCAGTCCTTGCACAATCTGTTCCAGATCGCTGTCATTCTCCAACAGTTTGATGGCAAGGAAGCGTGTGGAGTACTTATGGCGGATGTCCTCGTTGACACTGATTACGCGCTTCACCTCATCAATACTCCGTTCCAGTTCCGGGCCGTGGTTGATGTGGATATGGCGATAGAAGCCACGCGGGTGTTCGCCTTCTTCCTTATGGCTGCCAAAGCCATGATCGGGAACATATTCCTCATGCCAGTTGCGCAGGTCATTCAGAACTTCAGTACGCACTTTCCCTTTCCGGTCGAGGAAGTCGCCACCTTCGTAGATATTGATAATCACATGAAACAGTTCTTCAATACCTTTCCCGCTACGGCTGACCGTAGGTATCATCGGAACACCGAAAAGCTGGCCGAGCATTATGTAGTCCAACGTATTGCCGCTGGCTTGCAGTTCGTCATACATATTGAGGGCAATCACCATACGTACATTCATGTCAATCAGTTGGGTGGTAAGATACAGGTTGCGTTCCAGATTGGAAGCATCTACCACGTTGACAATGACATCGGGTGTTTCGTTGATGATATGGCGGCGGACATAAATTTCTTCGGGAGAATAGGCGGAAAGAGAATAGGTACCGGGAAGGTCGACAATGCGGAAGTGGTAACCCTGAAAGTCGAAGTAACCTTCTTTGGCATCGACCGTAACCCCGCTGTAATTACCCACATGCTCGTGCGAGCCGGAAGCGATGTTGAAAAGGGAAGTCTTGCCGCAATTGGGATTTCCAACCAAAGCGACATTGATAGTACGGCGCTTTCCGAGAGCCAAACGCTTCAAGTCTTCCTCGTTCAGGTGCATATCCTCGGCCAGTCCCCTGTGAAAATCGGGCTGTACGGCTTGTTCCTTTGCTTCCTGCTCGCTGATAATCTCTATCATCTCCGCCTCTTGCCGGCGCAGGGATATTTCATATCCCATTACTTTGTATTTGATAGGGTCTTTCAAGGGAGCATTCAACAGCACTTCCACCGTCTTTCCTTTAATAAATCCCATTTCCACAATCCGTTTGCGGAAACCACCATGCCCCAACACTTTTACGATTACACCTTTTTCACCGGTCTTCAATTCGGACAAACGCATAGTCTTCAGCCTTTCTTCTTATTTTTTGGGTGCAAAGATAACGTTTATGTTTGCAAGCTACAAATAATTTAGAATGTTTTTAAATAAGCGCATGTACCAAACACCATCATGCTCTAAAGAATCCGACTGAAAAAAGAAGGCCTAATGATAGAAAGTACCTGACCTTCTATCATTAAGCCTTGAAAAGAGGCAGAAAGTCCACAACCTTCCGCCACTTATTGTTAATGGGAAAAATCTATTTTATAGAGTCTATATATTACTACTTCTTCAGCGGAATAGAGAAGCTGAATGTAGAACCTTCACCTTCCTGGGAAGTGAACCACAACTCTCCGCCATTCTTCATAACAAAGTCCTTGCACAACAGCAAACCGAGTCCGGAACCTTCCTCATTGTTCGTACCGAAGGTACTGAAATGAGTATCCGTATGCAACAACTTCTTTTGTCCTTCCGGGCTGATGCCACAACCGTGGTCTTGAACACTGACAACTGCCTTGCCGTCCACTTCTTCCATCTTGATCAGGACTTCAGAATTCTCCTTACTGAACTTAATGGCATTGCTCAACAGATTACGAACTACCGTCTTCAGCATGTCAATATCGGCATTCACAATCATCTTGTCGGGCTTCACTGCACGGATGTTTATTTTCTTCAGGCTCGCTACCATCGTGAAGATCTCGGCTACGCCATCGGCAACTTCGACCAGGTTCACATCCTGATAAACCACATTCAGCTTACCGATCTGGCTCTTAGTCCACTTCAACAGATTATCCAGCAATGAGAATACATCTTCTGTTGTCTGATTGGCCATCGTCAGCAGTTCATACATCTCATTACCGATCTTCTCGGCAGGCAGATTCAGAATCAGCATGTTCAATACCATCTTAATGGAGCCCATAGGAGAGCGCAAATCATGAGCGATAACAGAATATAACTTGTCACGACCGGCAATGGTACGTTGCAATTCTTCTGTTTTACTCAGAATCAGACGCTTGGCTGCTACCAATGAAATCTGATGGGTAACGCGAATAATCAGCTCTTCCTTGTTGAAAGGTTTGGAGATGAAATCGTTTGCACCTACCTGGAATCCTTTTACTATATCTGCGGTACTGTTGAGTGCCGTCAGGAAAATAATCGGAATCTCAGCAGTCTGCGGATTCGACTTCAAGTGTTGCGCCACTTCAAAACCGCTCATATCCGGCATCATTACGTCCAGCAAAATCAAATCAGGGTTTTCTTTCTCTACCTGTTCCAACGCCTGCCGCCCGTTACTTGCCGTAGCGATTGCAAATTTCTCGTTTGTTAAGAGTACCTTCAACAACAACACGTTTGACATCACATCGTCAACGATGAGAATCTTGTACTCAGAAGGGTTAATTTCCATGTTCATCTTTCTATATTATTTTTCCCGTTATCAATATTCTATTTTGGTTAGGAACGATATTCCTTGAAATACTCTATCATATGCTGCAAACCTTCTTCCAGTTCGACTGTCGGCTGCCATCCCAACTTGGCCTTGGCCAGGGTTATATCCGGCTGGCGTTGTTGGGGATCATCATGCGGCAAAGGCTTGAATACTAATTTCGATTTAGAGTTCGTCAGCTTGATGACCTTCTCTGCCAGCTCTAAGATAGAGAATTCATTCGGATTACCCAAATTTACCGGACCGATAAAATCATCTTCCGTATTCATCATGCGCACCATTCCTTCTATAAAGTCGTCTATATACTGGAAACTGCGGGTTTGGTTGCCCGAGCCGTAAATCGTAATATCATGGTTCTGCAGTGCCTGAACAACAAAGTTCGATACTACCCGCCCATCATCCGGCAACATTCTGGGACCATATGTATTGAAAATGCGTATAATCTTAATCCGTACCCCATTCTGCCGATAATAGTCCATGAACAATGTTTCGGCGCAACGCTTCCCTTCATCATAACAAGAACGGATTCCTATCGGATTAACATTTCCCCAATAACTTTCCACTTGAGGATGAACAACAGGATCGCCATACACTTCACTGGTCGAAGCCTGCAATATCTTGGCATTTGTTCTTTTTGCCAGCCCCAACATGTTTATGGCACCTAAAACTGAGGTCTTTATCGTCTTAATGGCATCATATTGATAATGAATAGGAGAAGCGGGGCAAGCCAAGGTATAAATTTCGTCAACGTCGGCCTCATAGGGATATTCTACGTCATGAAGCACAAACTCAAAACGAGGATTATCCATTAAGTGAGCAATATTCTCTTTTGAACCGGTGAATAAATTATCCAGGCAAATGACTTTATGTCCGTCATTTATCAACCGTGTGCAAAGATGAGAGCCTATAAAACCGGCTCCGCCGCTAACTAAAATTTTCTTCATGTAATCTTTTTTATAATGCCATGAAGCATGTACGACCTGCTTCATCCGTTTTTATGCTGACAAATGTAGGCGATTTGACTAAATTATGCAAGTTTGAAGTGAAATATTTCACTTGTTAATGAATATAAAAGGGGCAGATAATTAAATCTGCCCCTAAAAACACGTTTATTTATCGGTTATATACTCTTCTTTCTTATCCGGAATACTAAAATCCTTGTTCGCAAACAAATCGGCCAAACCCGATATTTGTTTCAAACGCAGCACTTCGTCACGGTCCATTCCAATATTTTTCATAATCCATTCGTCGGACATACCGGCTTTATCAAGTTCTGCAACTATGTTGCACATCAACTCGATATTATGCGCACCGCGGGCACGGTTGTGCCGGATGGTGGACGCCATACGATTGGAGAGTTCCTTATCAATCACTACCACGGGAAGCAGTCCGTTCTCACGCTGATAGATTCTTTTAGATGTTTTCAGTATCTGATAGCGATGGAAACCGTCTACCAGAATATAACGGTCTGTTTCCTCATCATAATAACAAACGCATGGCATGGTAAAGCCGTCTTCCCAGATGGAAAGTTCCAAAAGTTTCATTTCGGGCGGAGCTACCACATTCGGGTTGTAGTCGTTTGCTTGTATCTTATCCACAGAAATGGCTTTTACATTATATACAGGGCTCTTGTCTACACTCATAACATCATATTTTTGAATTGTTCCATTATCTTGTCTCGTTTATATGCTTCCTCTTTATTAAGGGCAAAACCCATATATTTGCAGGCATGGTCATTCTTCAGGATGCAGATGCACATCCGTTTATAAGTAGGTATTTCCCGGAATTCGGCAATGTCGATATCGTCCAGATAATCCATGCGCACAGGTTTCTTATGAGTTTTATAGTTTGTACTGTTCATCACCTCGATAGAAATACCGGCATCTACCAATTTCTGTATGGTAGCCTCACTGAGGCATCCGCCTTTGGTGCGCCAGAACTCGATGCTGACAGTCAGCTTTTTCAGATAGTTCCGCCTGGTATCCTCGGGCAATGTAGAAAGCAGGAATTGCATAAAGCCTTTCCAGGTATACCCTTCGGGCAGGCGCACATTCTGCCATCCCATAGCGCGGGTACCGCCATAAATACCGGTGAAGTTCACGCCGTTGACACGCCCTATCATCTTTCCCCAAGTATTAGGGTCGATTACGCGATACAACCGAAGGCTCTCTTGGGCTTCACAAAGGAAAGGGCTCGCTACCCGTTGGCGTTCAATATTGACGCCGGCTTTGTAGTACAAGTCATATAGATGATTATAGTCGAAGCCAAACTTTCCGTTGGCAGTCCAGATATCCGTAGTTTTCCAGTCGTAAATGGGATAAGCATTATAGATGTCATTACCGATTTTTGAAGTCCAGCGGTAGTTATGATACATCTGGTACTTCCGGTTCAAATGAATGCTGCGCCAACGGTTAAAGCTCTCCTGCGTGCGTATACCGATAAGAAAGCAAGACCGCACTCCATCTTTCTTATTATGCAGCCACTTGGCAAAGTGCATCTGAAACTCGTAATCCCACATTTCCTGGGTATAAAAGGGAAATGCATCTTTGGTCATACAGTCTTTCGGCATATCCCTCACCCAAATGTCCTTTAAATCATCCTGCCACGGACGCCAATAACTTTGATACATCGACGTACAAGTCGTTACCCGGAAAGGTACACAGACACGATATACTTCCAGGATGTCTTTATTCGCTTCCAGGATGCGGTCCACGTAGTCTATAGTCATACTGTACTGTATTTCATAATCCATATGAAAGACGCACAACTTACGGTTCAGGTTATTCCGACGAACATAGTCTATACACAAATTCAGCAACACACCGCTGTCTTTCCCCCCGGAGAAGGAGATACATATCGTATCAAACTCCTTAAAAAGGATATCGAGACGCTCTTGTGCCAGGTCGTACACATTCTTGGGTGTATTCATATCATTTATCTCTTCATTTTTATATAACGGGTCCATATCTTCTCTTCCGAGAACCCCAGTTCTTCAAAAACGGTTTTATCTTCAAGGAAGCTGATAGCAGTCAGACCAGCATTCTCACCCAGCACTTCAATCACTGTTTCTAACAGTATTTTCAGCGTATCAGCGTTCTTTTCCTTGACATAATAGTTGTTGATAATATGCTCATTCCTCTTGTTTTCTACCGGAATAAAACCAACAACATGTTTATTATCCAGAGCAACGAACCAGATATAATCTTCCGAAGTACGAAATGGATAATTATAGTTCTGCTTCAGCACCTCGGGGCTCATGGTTAAAGGGGCTACAAGCTTATACAGCTGCTTCTCCGTTCCTTTCAGTTGTACGATCTGTATCATATCACCTATCTGCAATTTTGTAATTAGGTGTTAAATATAAAGGTTTATTAGGTCTAAGTATTCACCTTTTAAATAGATTTAAGAATAAAGCAACCAAATATAAAATATTAATAAATAAATATTATCTGCTAACTTGTATATGTTGATTATATTGGGTTTCTTTGCAATAGGAAAGAAAACCGAAGAAACAAACAATGAAATATTTGCTGCTATTTCTCACATTTGCCAAGATAGGAATGTTTACTATCGGTGGCGGATATGCCATGATACCTCTCATTGAACGCGAAATCGTCAGAAAGAAATGGATGAGTAAAGAAGATTTTATGGAGATGTTTGCATTGACCCAGTCCTTACCCGGTGTTTTTGCGGTAAACATATCCATCTTCGTGGGCTATAAGTTGCATAAGGTGAAAGGGAGTTTGGTGTGTGCACTTGCCACTATCCTACCCTCTTTTGTCATCATGATGCTGATAGCGATGTTCTTTGCTCATTACCAAGACAATCAGGCAATGGTACGCATATTCAACGGTATCCGTCCGGCAGTAGTAGCTTTGATAGTCATTCCATGCATATCGGCTGCGCGGGCTTTGAAACTGAAATACTGGCAACTGGTACTTCCCGCCATAGCCGCCGTACTCATTTGGCAATTCGGACTATCGCCTGTCTACATTGTTCTGGCCGGGATTGCAGGCGGCATGGTCTACACATTATGGTTGAAAGACAAACTAAAGAAATTACAGGCATGATCTACTGGCAATTAATTTTAGTATATCTTAAAATCGGCACTTTCGGCTTCGGCGGCGGATACGCCATGCTGTCGCTCATCCAGCATGAGGTGGTAGATCATTATCATTGGCTTACCTTGCAACAGTTCACCGATGTGGTAGCTATCTCGCAGATGACACCCGGACCGATAGGCATCAACAGTGCAACCTACGTAGGATATACAGTGACGCAAAGTGTGTGGGGAGCCGTGGCGGCAACAGTGGCGGTCTGCCTGCCTTCATTCATACTGGTACTGCTCATCTCCTATTTCTTTGTAAAGTGCAAGGATAATAGATACATCAAGGCAGCAATGTCCGGATTGCTGCCCATGTCTGTATCATTGATAGCTGCCGCCGCCCTGTTGCTGATGAACAAAGAAAACTTCATTGATTACAAAAGCATACTGATCTTTGCGGCAGCTTTTGGCGTCACGTGGAAGTGGAACCTGCATCCTATCCTGCTGATTATATTGGCAGGAGTTGCGGGCTATCTTCTATATTAGCTCCCGTACCCAAATCACGAATCACTTCATTTGGTAATATCCGCCTTCCAAGTCTGCCCACTGATATCCGTCAGCACCAATTTATAGACTCCCTCAGGAAGAGTTGTCAATGCATCGTTAGCGATATCGAGGGTTGCTTTCGCCCCCAACGGAATAACCAGACTGTGCTTTCCGGCCGCAACTTTGGCAATATACTTATTGTGGATATTCTCAGCCGGGAAATGAGACAGATCATCCATATCCAGATTCACAACCTCTTTGCCTTCGGCATCTTGCAACGTAATGCCTATCAGGAAGGAACCATAAACATCGATTCCCTCTACCCGGGACAGGGAAAACTGAAGTTTGCCATTCTGCAAATTCGCATCAGCAATTTCAATTTTCGGTTTTACCGATTTATTGTGCAACTTGCCCCATACTCCACCATGAAACACTTGATTGGTGAATAAAGCAAGGAAAAGAATGGCGATACTACCTACAACCGTCAGCTTCTTCAAAGTATTGTCCTTTACCGTCAGTTCGCCGGACGCTATCCACGGATACCACTTGCGTTTATTGAACCAGGGCGTTTTCGACATCCAAACGCGGTCGAGCGAGTAATACCCTCCTCCGGTCAGGAACACGGTAAAACCTGCCGCAACACCCAGCACACCTATCTGCCACTCGTCCAGACAAGTGGAGCCTATCCAGCCCGATCCCAGCAAGATACCGCCTGCCAAGGCTATCACTCCTATACTGGCCAACCGGGTGAAATATCCCAGCATGAACAACAATCCCACTACCCCTTCAATAATAGTAAAAGCCACCATCGACCACCACAATACATCCGGTGTCGTCACCAAATATTCGATAAGCGGCTTAATGCCCAAAGCATTCGGAAGGAAATGATTGAATTTCTCTCCGATATAACCCGGTGCGTCTTCCACTAATTTATTTTCCAATACGAGACGTCTCCAAAACGCCGAGAAATAAGTCCATCCAACCACCAGCCGAAGGGCAAGTGCAAACATCCCCGAAAAGTTGAATACACGTTTTGTTGCTACATTTTGTTCCATGACTATATATTCTTATTGATTATTTTTTACTCCTGACGCCGGTTGTAAGATACTTCCCAACAATCCGCCCATGACGGCTCCCCACAAGGAACTATTGACGGGAGAAGAAGTAATAGGACAGCTGCCGGTAGTACAACCTACATATCTCCAATATAAATAACCCGCTATTGCACCGACTGCCACTCCCAACAGTACAGGCCAATACTTTCTAAAAAAGGCTTTCAACATACTCGTTTCCATTTTCCATTCAGTTTAAATTGTTATCATTCTGATAAAACAATGCAAACATATTAATTTATTTCCAATGGAAAATAATTCCCTTCAAAATTATTAGTTATTACAACATTAATTCACATGATACGGCTGAGAGAACCATATTTTAACGAATCAACTTTAAATTTGTCCGCTAATAGTATTTTAGTATCTTTGCCTCAAACAATTTTATTCTTTCGATGAAAAGCACCATCCCCCAATACACCTTCTATAAGACAAAGTATGGAAGCGAACTTCTGATTGACGTCGTAGAGCTGGAATATGCAAAGAAGTTCCTGATCCGGAGCACCGTGCATACACTGACCTACTACGACATCACCTTCATTACCCAGGGCGAAGGCGCTTTCTCTATCGACAACCGGATGTACGAAGCCGCTCCCGGCGATGTGTTCTTCTCCAAACCGGGAGAAATACGCAACTGGGACATCCGGCACATTGCCAACGGCTATGCGTTGATTTTTGAAGACGAATTCCTGTCTTCCTTCTTCAAAGACCCTCTGTTCGTGCAGCATCTCCCCTACTTCCAAACCGGAAAGACCGCCTGCAAACTGCATCTGTCCGGCGAGCTATACCCGCGGATGATCCAACTTCTATCCGATATAAAAAAGGAAATCGATGCATACCATCAGAACGATGTGCACATACTGCGCGCATTACTCTACGAAGCTCTCATGTTGCTGAACCGTGCTTATCTCCATGCCGCATCACCACAGGAAACAGATAAAGAAGCAAACAACAGTCATCTGGATAAATTCATCCGACTGGTCAACACACACCTCAAAGAGCATCACTCCGTCCGCTATTATGCCGATAAACTCTGCATCACCCCCAATTACTTGAACGAAGTCGTCAACTCCGCCTTAAGTGTCAGTGCCAAACAGTATATCCGCAACAAAGTGATGGACGAAGCAAAACGCCTGCTCGTTTATACCGATCTTCCTGTTTCCGAGATTGCTTTTGAACTCCACTTCTCAACCGTCTCTTACTTCGTACGCAGCTTCCGGCAATACACAGCAGAGACGCCGCTTTCCTACCGGCAGGCACATAAACCGTAGCGCAAGTACATAAAACCGTAAAAAGTGACATTTCCCCCTTACTTTTTATTGCTCACATACCTCTGACACTGCCTAACTTTGCATCCATTCAATAACCCCATAAAATAGCAAAACAATGAGAGACGCAGAAAAAACCGTAGGAAATATCATCGACAAGCAAAAAACAGCTTTTATAGGTTCAGTCGATAAAAATGGCTATCCCAACATCAAAGCCATGCTGCAACCCCGAAAAAGAGAAGGAATCAAAACCATCTACCTCACAACAAACACCTCGTCCATGCGTGTAGCACAGTATCAGGCAAACAACCACGCCTGCATGTACTTCTGTGACGCCCGCTTCTTCCGCGGTGTCATGCTTTGCGGCACCATGGAAGTACTGACGGACAGCCAAAGCAAAGAAATGATATGGCAAGAGGGCGATACCATGTACTACCCGCTGGGCGTAACCGATCCCGATTATTGTGTACTGAAGTTTACCGCAACCTCGGGCAGGTATTATACCAACTTCCATTCGGAAGACTTCACCATTGATTGAATCTTCGCAGAAAATCAATTAAACGAATGACCGTACTTTTCTTTCCCACCCCCATTGTTTATTATCTGAAGACCAAATGTATAGTACGGATAAGCAACTGCATTTATCCGCAAAGACATAAGACATTATTAGTGAACCACGTTTGTG
>OGZX01003133.1_pt1 | contig 11857 bp, 15 predicted proteins | sample 1576881 | NCBI WGS metagenome assembly OGZX01 (sample SAMEA3541542, study PRJEB24748) | human gut metagenome | biome: human gut; feature: human-associated habitat; material: faeces | place: China | collected 2012
GTACCGCATAATAATACCCCCTCTACTGGGTGTCCAGTAAAGGGGGTACATATCAAGCAGGCACTCCGCTTTTCATAGTTCTCTTTGCAGATACACCATATCTACCAGCTTGACTCCGCACTCATAGATGGGGTGGTCGTAGTGGTCAGTGAAAAAGTTCTTGACCAGATGATGCCTGCAAAAGCCGCAGCTCTCGTAAAACGGGATGGTGGAGGGGCTGTCCCCAGTACCCACCTGTAGCAGCATATACTGTCCCGCGTAGGTTCGAATGAGGAAGTCCACCAGGGCTTTCCCATAGCCTTTGCCCTGAAAGTCCGGCTCCACGGCGATGTTTTTCAACTCCAGAACGCCTCCGCCCTCGTCGGTTACGACACACTCCGCCTTAACTCCGTCATCTTCCAGCACATACATGCTCCCACGCTCCAGGTAACGGTCGATCATGTCCTCCTGCTCATCCGCCAGCAATAGCAGCGCAAGATATTGCTTCTTATTGGTTTCAACCCTTCTGATTTCCACGCTTGTCACCGCTTTTCGTAGACCAGATCCACGATTCCGTTGTAATGTTCTGTTGCCACGAGCTTCAGCGACAGTTCCCGATGAAGCCCCGGAAACAGCCGCACGCCTTTGCCCAGCACTGTAGGAATCACTGACAGCCACAATTTATCAATGCGGTTCTCTTTCAATAGCTGTCTGGCCACGGACGCACCGCCGCAGATCCAGACGTTTCCCTTCGATTCCGTTTTTAGCTGATCGGCCAGGGCGGTCAGTTCCCCATTCCAGAAGCAGACATTCTCCCGATTTTCTCTCTGCCGGTGGGTCACCACATAACAGGGGCGGCCCTCGTAGGGCCAGATGTCCGGAGAGAGCGCCGTGACGATCTGATGGTACGTAGTCCACCCCATGACGATGGCTTCTACCGTCTCATAAAACGCCGGATAACTGCCGGAGGTATCCGGTTTGCTGCCGTCTCCCTCCAGCCAACTCACGCCGCCCTGCTCGTCCGCAATATATCCGTCCACACTCATGGCAAGATATAACACGATCTTTCCCACAATCATCCCCCCGCTGCCCCTATTGTACCCAATGGGCAAAAAAAGTGCAAGGTAAAAAAACATGACAGACAGTTGTGGTGTTCCTGTGGTATAATACAGAAAAATCAGGAAAGGCGGAGCTGCCGGAGCGGGAAGAGCCGGAGAGCAGCTTGGGGATTTGACTGAAACATTGGCCGATCGTTACAGGAGGAATTGACATGGCGTCCCATCCGGATTTTGTGAACTATATGGCCGAGCAGTTGCGGGAGGCCGGAGCCATCCGCAGCCGGAAGATGTTCGGCGAATATGGCCTTTATTGCGACGATGTATTCTTCGCCGTCGTCTGTGACGACCAGCTTTTCGTCAAGGTCACCCCGCAGGGCGAAGCGGCGTTTCCCGACCTGCCCAAGGCCCCGCCCTATGAGGGGGCCAGGGATTCCTTTCTGGTGGAGGATGTGGAGAACCGGGAACAGATGACGGAGCTGGTGCGTATCACCTGTGAGGCACTGAGAAGCGGGCCTCAGAGAAAGCGGAGGAAATGACCATGGTCTTTGACAACAAGAAAGAGCACAAGGAATTCTATCTCCCGCCCAAGACGCCGGGCATCGTCAACGCGCCCGCTATGAGCTTTCTGGCAGCACGGGGCCATGGCGAGCCTGAGAAGCAGGCCATGTGGTTTTAAGGGAGGGGCGAACAGAATGAAAGGCTTTACCCGCATGGAAACCCGTTTCTCCCTGTGCGGTCTCAACTGCGATTTGTGCAGTATGCATCTGGGTGGCTATTGTCCCGGCTGCGGAGGCGGAGCAGGCAACCAGAGCTGCACTATGGCTAAGTGCTCCCTGGAGCACGGGGGCATCCAGTTTTGTTGGGAGTGCCGGGAGTATCCCTGCCCCCGCTACGATGGCATCGACGATTGGGATTCCTTTGTCCCTCACCGGAGCCGACAGCAGGACATCGCCAAGGTCCGGGAACTGGGGCTGGAGGCCTATCTGGCTCAGTTGGGGGAAAAACGGGCGATCTTGGATTCACTTTTGGCCCGTTTCAACGATGGCCGCCGCAAAACTCTTTTCAACACGGCGGTCTATCTCCTGCCCCTGGAGGATTTGCAGTCCGTGATGGCTGATCTGAACAGCCGGACGGAGCTGGCTGGGCAATCTGTCAAGGAGCGGGCCCTCGCCGCTGTGGAGCTGGTCCAGCAGGCGGCGGACCGCCGGGGCGTCAGTCTGAAGTTAAACAAGAAACCGAAAAAGGGGTGATCCCATGGCGGCTTCCAGGGTGACCGTCCACTTCCCCTGCCCGGTGGAGCGAGTGTGGCAGACCGTGACCGACCTAATGAATACCGCTTGGCGCGGCGACCTGGCCCGGGTGGAAATTTTGAATGAAACCCATTTTGTGGAACACACCAAAAGCGGCTATGCCACAAATTTTACCGTTACGGCCTGCGAGCCGCTTTGCCGCTGGGCCTTCACCATGGAAAACGGCAGCATGTCCGGGACCTGGGTGGGGATCTTTGAGACGGCGGAGGGCGGCGCCCGGCTAACCTGCATCGAAACCGTTAACGCCAAACACTGGTGGATGCGCCCCCTTGTCCCCGGATACCTGAAGCGGCAGCAGAAACGGTATCTGGACGATTTGCGGCGGGAACTGCAAAAATAGGACCGTGTTACTCTGCGTTGCTTGCGGCAACGGGCCGCTTTCCCTACAATGGGGGGTGAAAGGAGTGAGCCCATATGTTGAACGAAACTATCAAAGCCCTTCGGAAATCCAAGGGTCTTTCCCAGCAGGAGCTGGCGGTCAAGGTAAACGTGGTGCGGCAGACCATCTCAAAATGGGAGCAAGGCCTGTCCGTCCCGGACTCCGATCTGCTGATCGCCCTGTCGGAGGCCCTGGAGACGCCTGTGAGCACGCTGCTGGGCGAGACGGTGGCGGAGTCGGAGGCGGACGAGGTCAAAGCCCTTTCGGAAAAGCTGGAGATCATCAATTTGCAGTTTGCCCGGAGAAAGGCCGTGCGGCGGGCGGACCTCCACTGGCTGCTCATCGCGGTGTGCGGGGGCATCCTGGCCGTCGCCGCGGTTCTGGCCGCGGTAAACAGTCCCTATCTGGGCTGGGATTACAGCGCCCCGGAAACCGCCGTTATGGGGGTGGCCATCCACGCCTTTGAATGGGGCTTTGTCCGTCTGGCGCCCTTTGCTCTGATCGCGGCAATGGTCGGCGTTTTCCTGACGCGAAAAAAACATAAGGTATGAATTGGGAGAGTGCACCACTGAACATGGAGATAACTACCACCGGACAAATATAGGCACGGAAAGTCGGGCAGAGTCACTTACATTCTGCTATGCTGAATCCAGAAGGACGGTGTGACCAATGGATTGGGTAGCAAGTATTCATCAGGCGATCCAGTATATCGAAGAACATCTCCGGGAGGAGCTGACCATCCGGGAGATCGCGCAGCAGGCGGCCCTATCCCCTTTTTACTTTCAGAAGGGTTTTGCCATGCTGTGCGGTATAACGGCGGGCGACTACATCCGTCAGCGCCGGCTCTCCGCCGCCGGGCTGGAGGTTCTCACGACGGACCGGAAGATCATCGACATCGCGCTGGAGTTCGGCTACGATTCGCCGGACAGCTTCACCAAGGCTTTTGTCCGATTCCACGGCCTCACACCTGCCGCACTGCGAAAAAGCGGAGGCGCGGTCCGTTCCTTTGCTCCGCTTCGGATTAAATTGACATTGGAAGGTGGTCAAAACATGGATTGCAAGATTATGAAAAAAGAGGCGTTCACGGTGCTCTGCCGGGCAAAGACGTTCAAGTATGAGGACGCCGCTGCTCAGGTTCCCCAGTTCTGGGCAGAGCATTTCGGCACAGGCGGCGGCAAGGTGGTTTGCGGCATGTACGGTATCAACCTGGACGAGAGCATGGGCGGCAACGAGTTTGAATATCTTATCGCCGACAACTACGATCCGGCCAAGGAGATCCCCGATGGCTTCACCACCCGCACCATCCCGGCCCATACCTGGGCGGTGTTCCCCTGTACTGGCCGGATGCCCCAAGCCCTCCAGGGACTGAACCAGCAGATCTTCTCCCAGTGGCTGCCCACGAACCCCGACTACAAGATCGCCGCAGGCATCAATGTGGAGCTGTATAGCGACGCCAGCAGGTTTGAGGACGGCACCCAGGACCAGGACTACTACTGCGAGGTCTGGGTCCCGGTGGAAAAGAAGTAAGGCACATTCCTCGGCAAAATTAACGGTCCTACCATATTGTTTCAAACAGAATCCACCAAACAAACTAGTATCGTATGCTGACAGCGTGCGCTGTATGTTATGTGTTGCATCAGGTGGGATGCCGAAGATATTGGAGGAAAATGTAAAAAAATCCGGCGAAGACAGTTTCGTTTATAGATAAAAATCGATTTCGTCTGTGAAGGAAACCACATCCGGCAATCGGTGCGGCTCTTTCTTTGCGGCCTTTATACGCCCTGCGTCAGCTTGTCCAACGGACAGCGTATCGCAGGGCGTTTTTCTATCGTTTGAAAGGTGCCAAGGCGCATGAGCTTGAAATACACTTGCCCCATTTGCGGCACGCCCCTGGGTTATAAGGGCCTGTGCTGGAAATGCAGGTCTGAGCAGGAGCGAAGGACTGATTGTCCTGGACACCGGAACAAATCTCAGAGAAACAGAAAAGCCTTATTCAGAACATCCAGCGGCTGGGTGATGTGGAGGCCCTGGAACTCACCGACTTCCGGCAGCAGGACGGGCTGATCCATCCTCTGCTGTCCACATAGATTCCAGCGAAGCATCAAACCTGATGTGCGGCCTGGCCATACAGGGGGATGACCGGGCCACGGAAACGTTATCGGAACTGGATTTGTGATCCCACTGGAACCCCCATGCGGACCGACACAGCAGAGGCGGAGCCAGATGGTGGGGGGTGGATATCGGATACGGCGGGGAACCTCTGCTCATCCCCATCAACATGCGGGACGGGAGCCTTCTCTGCGTGGGCAGGGGCAATGAGGTCTGAGAAATTCTGCCGAAAACCGTAGGCGGACTGCGGCAGGAACTGGTGAAGCTCAACCAACTGGCATGGCAGGCCGGCAAGGACACAATCCCCCGCTGGACAGAAACAGAGGGTTATCCGGTTGATGGTAGCCTCCACCGCTGTATTCAATACAAGAATATTGGTTTGGAATGCAATATTATCAATCGTCCTGATAATGTTCTCAATTTCATCGGAGCCCTGTTTGAACTCTTCCATAGAACCGGCCTGTTCGGCCGCTCCCCGAACCAACGCTGCGCTCCGCTGAAAACCTGATCGCCGGTTTTATCATTTGGGTTGCTTTGAATGTCAGCATCCAGATTTCCCTGGGCAAATTCCTGTGCAATCAAAATGGGTATCCATACTGCCAATTTGTCAAATCCGGTTCTGTACCCCCTAGGGCTTGTTTGAAAATTGGCGATGTGCCCGGCGACGAGGAATTTGGGGCCGCTGGCAAGCAATTTTTTCGCAGGAATCCTGACGGATTTCAAGGAAAAATTGCGCCGTCCAGCGGTCAAAAGGCCCGTCGATTGGGCATGTTGACATTTTTCAAACAAGCCCTAGGATACAAAAATCCAAGCATGTCCACAGTCAGCCTGCAATGAAACAAACAAGTCCAAATATCTTATAGGAAGCCGTGGGACTTCGCCCACGGCTTTTTAGCTGGAACAGGTACTTGCAACCCTGCCTTTTCTTATGGTGCACTATTCCAAGATCATTTCTATCAGCAAGGAGGTGCTGCCTTGAACGGGCAGGTTTACGGCTATATCCGGGTCAGCAGCAGGGAACAGAACGAGGAGCGACAGCTCATTTCCCTGCGGGAAGTACAGGTGCCGGAGGAGAACACATTTATAGATAAGCAGTCCGGCAAGGATTTTGAGCGGCCGCAGTACAAGAGGCTTCTGCGGAAATTGAAAAAAGACGATCTGCTCTACATTAAGAGCATTGACCGCCTGGGCCGCAATTATGGCGAGATTTTAGAGCAATGGAGAATATTGACCAAAGAAAAAAGCGTTGACATTGTGGTACTGGACATGCCTCTGCTGGATACCCGACAGGGGAAGGATCTGATGGGCACGTTTTTGAGCGATATTGTGCTGCAAGTACTCTCCTTTGTCGCCGAAAATGAACGTGCCAATATCCGTCAGCGTCAAGCGGAGGGAATTGCGGCTGCCAAGGCCCGAGGGGTACGGTTCGGCCGGCCGCCAAAGCCGCTGCCCGATAACTACCTGAGCACCTATCTGCAATGGAAAAGCGGGGCACTCACAGGGACCGCCGCCGCGAAGGAGTGCGGAATGCCGTTGGCTACCTTCCGTTACCGGGCGGAACGGTACGAAAACACGAAACGTTGAACAGCAGGCAGCTTCACAAAAAGGTGTACCTTTCTGTGAAGCTGCCTGCTGTCTCTATACATTATCCTTATCGTCCAAATCCTCGTCATGTTAAGAGTTTTTTGAAAAAGATTTTGAAAATTGGGGGCTTACAGAAAGGTACACATTTCTGTAAGCAGCCAAAAGCAAAGCATGGATTTGGAGGCGGGCGGCCACGATGGCATCCAGAGAAAAACAATATAATGTCCTCAAGCTGCGCCTGTATCCAACCTCAGAGCAAGCAGAACTTTTTGAAAAGACCTTTGGCTGCTGCCGCTATCTCTGGAACCAGATGCTGGCTGACCAGCAGCGGTTTTATTTGGAGACTGGCGTCCACTTCATCCCTACCCCGGCAAAATACAAAAAGGGAGCCCCTTTTCTAAAAGAAGTGGATAATCAGGCACTCATTCAGGAGCACAACCAGTTGTCCCGGGCGTTCCGTTTATTTTTTCAAAACCCGGAGGCTTTTGGGCATCCCAATTTTAAGCGAAAAAAAGATGACCGGGACTCCTTCACCGCCTGCAATCATGTGTTTACTTCCGGCCCGACCATTTATACCACGCGGGACGGCATCCGCATGACCAAGGCAGGAATGATTCGGGCTGTCTTTCCACGCCGCCCGCAAAACGGGTGGAAGCTCAAGCGCGTCACAGTGGAAAAGGCCCGGACGGGCCGCTATTACGCTTATGTCCTGTATGAAAGCCTGGTACAGCCGCCGGAGCCGGTCCTTCCCGCTCCGGAGCGCACCCTGGGGCTGAAATATTCCCTGCGCCACTTTTATGTGGACGACCAGGGCAACAGGGCCGATCCACCCCGCTGGCTGAAACAGTCCCAGGAAAAGCTGGTGCATCTTCAGCGGCGGCTGAATCGAATGCAGCCTGGCTCGAAAAATTATGAGGAAGCCGTACTGAAATACCGCCTGCTCCATGAGCACATCGCCAATCAGCGCAGAGACTTCCTCCACAAGGAATCCCGGCGGATAGCCAACGCCTGGGATGCCGTATGTGTGAGGGGCGACGATCTGGGTGCGATGACGGACACGCTGATTCAGGCCGGGAGCGCCGTAAAGGAGTCGGGGTTCGGGATGTTCCGGGAGATGCTGTGCTACAAGCTGGCCCGCCAGGGAAAGGCATTTATTCAGGTAGACCGGTATCTCCCTACCACTCGGAGCTGTTCGGCCTGTGGGTTGACGCGGGACGCGCTCCATGCGCGGGATTACAGGCGAAGTGGTTGGGTCTGTCCAGAGTGCGGCGCGGTTCATGACCGTGAGGTCAACGCGGCAAAAAACATCAAAGCCCGTGGGCTGGAACAGTTTTTTGATTTACAGGGGCAGAACAGGAGCGCCTGACCCTTTCCAGGCGTCCTGTGCTCCGCCTTGACAATATGCCGGCCGGGACACCGGTGAACGCCCATGATTCCGGCTGGAGAGCGTGGATGGAACGCCGGTGGGGAGCCTCCGCCCTTCCATCCACATTCTCCGGACCGCCGAGTGGGAAACGAGAGGCCGCATCCGTGCGGCTGAAGCCTGTAAGCAGGCGTCCACAATATTATGACGATGTTTCTGCACACGGCGCATGGATGCGCGCCGCTGGCCACAGGAAGGAGATCCCCCATGCTTCAGCTCTCTCTGCGCCCCGGTGAGTATCTCACCATCCATGGCGACATTGTGGTACAGCTCGCTCAGCTCTCCGGCAGCCGCGCCTTCCTTCGGGTAGAGGCCGACCGCAGCATCCCCATTGTGCGGGGAAAGGTACTGGAGCGGTCGGGGGCTCCCCGGCCGGAGTGCCTGGCATCTCTTCCCCGCAGCCGCGCCAGGAAAGGCCGGGATGCCGTCTACCACTGGAGTGCGGAGCGGGAGCGGGCCGTCCGCACAATGGAACAGCTCCTGGAGCGGATGGAGGCCGGGGACAGCCGGGAGGAAGCCCAGGCGCTGCGGGCACAGTTGGAGCACCTGCTTCCAACTGTATGGGAGGAGGAGCTGTCCGGCCAAATACAGGCCCTGTTCCGCAGCAAAACAGCCCAGGACGTATAAATAACCACCTTAGTTTGGTTTCACCCGGTCTCGCGAACCGGTTGAAATAAATCGAAGTGCAGGGACACAGCCCGCCAAAGGCCACGGCGTCTGTGTTGGTCTGCCAAACCACTAAACGCACATGAGGGATCGGTGCGTTGGACCAGCAAACCCAATATCATTTCAGAAAGAAAGGAAACGATCGAAATGAGGATCCAGCATAACATCATGGCGATGAACGCCTACCGCAACTACACCAACAACACCTCCGCCCTGTCCAAGAACCTGGAGAAGCTGTCCTCTGGCTACAAGATCAACCGCGCCGGTGACGACGCCGCGGGCCTCGCCATCTCCGAGAAGATGCGCGCCCAGATCACCGGCCTGGACAAGGCCCAGGACAACGCCAAGGACGGCATCTCCCTGGTGCAGACCGCTGAGGGCGCCCTGACCGAGGTCCACGACATGCTCAACCGCATGTACGAGCTGGCCGAGCAGTCCGCCAACGGCACCTTCGAGGACGGCACCGACCGCACCCAGCTCCAGAAGGAGGTCGACCAGCTCAAGAGCGAGATCGACCGCATCGCCGACTCCGCCAACTTTAACGGCATCAAGCTGCTGGACGGCTCCATGAAGACCGGCACCACGGTGAACATTGCCGCCGATACCATCTCCGGCACGGTCAATCAGACGGATATCCAGCTCACCACTGCTGGCGGAAAGGTCGACTTTGGTAATGCGTTTAAGAAGGGCGACAACGTCACCATCAACGGCGTTACCTATACCTATGCAAGTCAGGCCACGGGCACTGACGGCAAGACCTTTAAGGATTTCAACGCGCTGAAGTCCGCCGCCAAGAAAAATGGCGTGACCATTGGTGGTACTAGCTCTTCGGCTACCTTTGCCAAAGCCGGTAAAGATCTGACCCTCCAGATCGGCGACACCAGCGAGAAGTTCAATCAGCTGCAGGTCTCCATCAACGACTGCCACGTGGACGCCCTGGGCCTCACTGATATGAAGATCTCCGATCAGGACAGCGCGGCGAAGGCTCTGAACAGCATCAAGAGCGCCATCAACTATGTGTCCGATGTCCGCGGTACCCTGGGCGCCACCCAGAACCGCCTGGACCACACCATCAACAACCTGTCCGTCATGCAGGAGAACATCCAGGATGCCGAGTCCACCATCCGCGACACCGACGTGGCCGACGAGATGATGGCCTACACCAAGAACAACATCCTGATCCAGTCCGCTCAGGCCATGCTGGCTCAGGCCAACCAGGTGCCCCAGGGCGTGCTGCAGCTCCTCCAGTAAGAGGTCGAAACGGTATCACAGCCATAACGCTGCGGGGGCCGGGCCCAGTTGCCCGGCCCCCGCTTTTTCCCACGGAATGAGGTGTACTCCATGAATACCATTGAAATTGCCCGGAGGCTGGCGGAGTGCGGTGAAAAGGCCGAGGCCCAGCGGGCCTACACCCTCGCGCTACAGGCGGCGGACCTGTCCCCGGAGGAGGAACTGGAGGCCGCCAGCTACCTTCTTTTCTCCAAAGGCGATTACCGGATCGCCTATACCAGCTTCCTGTCCCTCTACCGCCGGGGCTGCTTTCAGGCAGAGCTGCTGGAGCTGATGACCCAGGCCTTCTACCTGCCGAACGTGGATTCGCTCCGCAGGCGGTATGAGGAGAACTGCACCCTGCTGGCCCGCTATCCCTACCTGTTTCGGCGGGATTTTCCGTCTTTTGAGGATCTGCCCATCCGGTTTTACCCCTACGACGACGACGGCTATCTCCCCTTTGACCGGAAAAGCAGCGTCTTTTCCGACTATGTAAATTTCCGAATCCCGGTGGTAGACCGAAACTTCTTTCATGACTTGGAACGGCCTGTGCTGGCATCGGATGTGTACTCCCAATACCAGTTGGAATACCTGAATGACAATGTGCGTAAAAGCGAGTGGGTGGGGCGTGAGAACCACATCTACCTTCATTACTCCGACTGGACGACTTTTTGCTCTCACCTCCAGTGCCTGTCCTTCAAAAAGCTGCTGAAAGAGGAGAAACTGGTCTTTCTGATTGGGGATGAGCTTGCTCAATACCCCATTGACTTCCAGGCCCGCTTCGGCATCGATTACAGTCAGTATCCTGTCAAGCCCGTCGGCATCCGGGAGGTCAACCGCCTAATCTGGCACACCCAGCTGGCTGCCCACAATGGCGGAGACTTCTTCAACGAGATCTTTTACGGGCACCCCAATCTTCTGGCCTATGAATCCATTATTCTGGATGACATTGATACCCTTCTGGACGAGATGCGCCGCCGAGTACGCGAGCGGCGGCTGGAGACAGCCATTGACCGGCAGCTCCTCCAAATCAAACATCCCACCGATAAGGATCTTCTGGTCGCCTACTTCCTGAACCAGCAGGAAAGCAGCGGTAGCCTCGATCCCAACGCCCGGATCGCCCCTGTCCTCTTCTTCCAGCCTCACTTTTACACTATCTCATATGAGATATCGGTGGACCCGAAAAGTAATGCAACCGTGCTGCACTCTGAGCAGTACGACCGCATCCGCGCCTCCGTTGTGTTCCAGAATTTCAAGTATATCAAGACCTTCACCCCTATTCGCCGTCCCACCACCAGCTACGCCGCGACCGTGCGCTTTATGATACCGCAAATTGAAAAAGAAGGGCGCATTGTATCCGATGATCTGACCGCCCGTATGCTCAACCGCAGCTTTATGGTGGACCCCTGGGACCGGCTCTACCGGGACAGCGTGCTGGTGCGCTTTGAGGACGGCAAGCTCAATCCGAGGGCTACCTTTACCGCTCTGGCAAAGTTTTTGGACCTTCCCTACACGGAAAGCATGACTTATTGCTCCGGATCCAGCGGCATCAACCCGGAATCCCTGGCCGGAAATGCCCGGGGCTTTGACCCGGCCACGGTATACCGGACCTATGATGAGTTTGCAAATGATGATGAGCGGGCATTTCTAGAATACTTTCTCCGCGACGTCTATATAGTCTATGGATATGATTTTCACTACTACAAGAATGAACCGGTAGATGAACAGTGGGTCAAGGATAAAATATCAAAATTTACTAGACTCAACCAATTTATCAGCCGTTCTTTGGAACCGCTATACAAGAACACCCACAATCAGAAAACCGGCGCTCCCCTGGATCAGGAGGAAATCGAGCGCCGGATCAGGGACACCATCTCCGGCCTGGACTCCAACCGGCTGCACGTTGCCCAGTTGCTCATGCGGGGACTGCATTTTATCAACAAAGACGGCCAGCCTTTGAAAATGATGAGGCCGTTAAAGCTGGACCCGGCGCTGCTGGAACAGCCGCTGTATCACTGAGGAGGAGGACATGGAACACAAGGGAACCGTATACTTTTTCACCGGCCTGTCTGGGGCGGGG
>OGZX01003142.1_pt1 | contig 11825 bp, 7 predicted proteins | sample 1576881 | NCBI WGS metagenome assembly OGZX01 (sample SAMEA3541542, study PRJEB24748) | human gut metagenome | biome: human gut; feature: human-associated habitat; material: faeces | place: China | collected 2012
CCCGGGGGGCCGGGTATTCTTTCAACAGAATACCCGGCCTCTTGCATCATACGACGTACTACTCCTTTGGCACAGTAAGTGGTGAGAATTCCTCCATCTGTCATACGTGCATATAATCTGTTGAATATTTCCTGGTTCCACATTTCCGGCTGCTTATCAGGTGCGAAGGCATCGAAATAAACGAGGTCTATCCCTTCGGGAAGTTCGCAACTGTTATTATCACCCTGTATCTTATGCAATGTAAACCGCCCGGTGATATTTGCCGGCTCGTTCCATACGGCTGCATGCAGGGAGTCGAACAAGTCCTTCTTTTCGGGACAAATCACTTTCCCGTAATTCAAAGCCTGTACAAGCTCCGGTTCAAGCGGATACAGTTCTATGGAATAATAGTTTACATGGCAGTCATTCTCTTCCGCATCCAGGAGCGTAAGAAAGGCATTCATCTCGATGTTATGCAGCACGATCTTGTCATCATTGTAGCCGAAGTCCACACTTGGACAAATGATGCAATCCAGCCTCTATAAATACGTGGCGCGACTCCTGCACCGCCCCGTTCACCGAGTGATAATGCTCGTCCATCTCCGGGATAAACAGGGTATGACTACCGTCTGCAGTCTGTTGTAGTTCTCGATTAATATATGTCATTTCTACTTGACTACTTAATTACTGATTCGTATTAATATCGCAAAGGTAGAAAAAATATTATCTTTGTAAAAAAACAGGCTGATGTACTGGAAAATCATTTGCTTCATAATATTCTCCGTTATTTACCCGCAAGTAATAACGGCTCAAAAAAGTTATTCCATAAAAGGAATCGTAAAAGAAACGGTTAGTGGCGAACCGATCCCTTATGCTACTGTCCTGATATGGAACACCACCCAGGGTACAGCTACCGACTCCATCGGAAATTTTGAGATAACAGGGGTTAGTCCCGGTAGTTACCGGCTTCAGGCCTCTTTTATCGGCTACAAACCGACTGTAACAGCTGAGTTCCGTGTAGCTAATAAAGATGTCTATTTTCAGATCGAACTCGAAACTGCCAGCGAAAGCTTACAGGAAGTAAACATAGTAGCCTCTCCTTTCCGTAAAACGGCAGAAAGTCCGTTGGGATTACGTGTCATCGGTTTCAAGGAGATAGAGAAGAGTGCCGGGGGTAACCGGGATATCTCACGCGTAGTACAATCATTTCCCGGAGTGGCTTCCACGGCAGCCTTCCGAAACGACCTGATGGTAAGAGGTGGCGGTCCGTCCGAAAACCGTTTCTTTTTGGATGGAGTCGAAATACCGAATATCAACCATTTCTCTACACAAGGGGCTTCCGGAGGACCGGTAGGAATCATCAATCCGGATTTTGTACGCGAAGTAAACTTCTATTCGGCCGCATTCCCCGCCGCCAGAGGGAATGCACTCAGTTCTGTGTTAGATTTTAAGTTGCAGGATGGGAATAAAGAAAAGTTTTCTCTGCGGGGTACGCTCGGAGCCTCTGATATAGGCGTATCGGCCAATGGCCCGTTAGGAGAGAAAACGACCTATCAGGTGTCTGTACGCCGTTCGTATCTGCAATTCCTGTTCGATATGATCGGCTTACCTTTTCTTCCGACTTTCACGGATGCTCAATTCAAGATCAAACATGCTTTCGACAAGAAGAATGAACTGACATTTATAGGACTAGGTGCGATCGACGATATGAAACTAAATACCGGAATGAAGGATATGAGCGAAAAGAACCAGTATATCCTTGCCTACCTGCCGGTTGTAAAACAGAAGACCTATACGCTGGGTGCCGTCTACAAGCATTATACGAGGCGTAATATCTACTCTCTGATCGTCAGCCGTAGCCAGATGAACAATAAAAACATAAAATATCGCGATAACGATGAAAGCTCACCGGCCAACCTCACCCTGAATTACCGGTCGGATGAAATTGAAAATAAATTCCGCACTGAAAATATCTTCCGCCTGCCTTATATACAACTGCATGTAGGGGGGAATATCGATTATTCGGAATATACGAACAATACATTCCAGAAACAATTCACCACCATTCCGAAAGAAATCAATTATCAGACGGATCTGGGACTCTGGAAATGGGGATTATACGCTACGGCTATCTATGAAAGCGTGAACGAACGTTTTACCGCTTCACTGGGGCTCCGGACGGATGCCAATGATTATTCATCGAAAATGAATAATATATTCGACCAGCTATCCCCACGTCTATCGCTATCGTACCGGTTGGCAGGAGACATGTATCTGAATGCCAACCTGGGACGTTACTACGAATTGCCTCCTTACACCGTGATGGGATTCAAAGACAATAACGGGGAGTATATAAATAAAGCCAACGAACTGCAATACATCCGTAGCGACCAGGCCGGATTAGGACTGGAATACCGCCCTTCATCCTACCTTAAATTTACGGCTGAAGGATTTTATAAACACTATAACTATTACCCGATGTCGGTTATCGACAGTATCCCCCTGGCTTCCAAAGGGACAGACTACGGTGTACTGGGGAACGAGGCTGTCACCTCCACCGCCACCGGACGTGCCTACGGCGTGGAACTGATGGGGCGTTGGTATAATTATAAAGGCCTTACATTCATCGCTTCTTATACTTATGTCCGCAGTGAATACAAAGACGGAAGAAATACAGGTAAATATATACCCTCCGCATGGGACAACAAGCATCTTCTCACTTTCAGCGGAACTTATTCACTCCCTAAAAACTGGGATGTGGGAGCAAAACTGAGGGTAGTAGGCGGTGCACCTTATACTCCCTACGATGTCGAAAAAAGTAGTTATGTAAATGCATGGGATGCCAGTGGCAGCCTCTACTACGATTACAGCCGCTTCAACAGTGAGCGTCTGAAACCGTTCACCCAACTGGACCTGCGTATCGACAAAACATTTTATCTGAAAAATATAATGTTGGGGTTCTATATCGACATACAGAATGTGCTTAATTCCAAGTACAAAGAACAGGATGTCTATATTAAAACAGGGAAAATACTCAATCCGGAAGCTCCACTGGATAAGCAACAGTATGAATTAAAACCAATAGAACGCATGACCGGAACATTATTGCCAAGCATAGGAATCATGATAGAAATATAATACCCTTGATTATCTTCCGTTTTTATTAACCATAGTTCTGCAATAGATAGCAAATTATTCCTATTTTTGTAGCCGGGAAAACAGATAATAATTTGCCAGAGGAAAAGTCAATGCATAAAGCAGTTCTAATAAATATTATACACCACATACAAACTCTATTCATACTTGTATGCCTGATGTGGTCTGTCCCGACGCTAGCAGAAGAAGTCCATCCGATTCTCATTATCAGTTCTTATAACCCGGATACCCGGAACACCACACAGAACATTTCCGAATTCATGGAAGAATATAAACGGCTGGGAGGTACCGCCCCCGTTATTATAGAGAACATGAACTGTAAAAGTTTGCCGGAAGCTCCCCTATGGAAAGGGAAAATGAAGGCCCTGCTCAATAAGTACAAAAATGAGAATACCCCACAGATCACCATCATTCTCGGACAGGAGGCCTGGTCTTCCTATTTATCGCAAGATGAGCCTGTTTTAAAAGGTATTCCTATCTTATGTGGAATGGTGAGTAGCAATGCGGTCATATTGCCGGATTCAAGTGTGACACTCTCCGATTGGGACCCTGAAAGCATCGATATACAAGACCAAATCAGTAAGGAACATTTCTTGTCGGGATTCCTCTATACGTATGATGTTAACAGGAATATCCAACTGATCAGAAATCTTTACCCCTCCACCGAACACATAGCATTGGTTACAGACAACAGTTATGGCGGTATTGCCCTGCAAGCCCTGGTGAAAAAAGATTTAAAATCATTCCCTGACCTGGATCTTATTTTATTGGATGGCCGGAAAAATAATATATATACCATTATTGAGCAAATCAAGCAGCTTCCCAAGGAAACAGCTATCATGCTCGGAACCTGGCGCGTCGACGTGAACGATGGTTATTATGTAGGCAATGCTACATACACCATGATGTCGAGTAACCCGAATTTACCGGCATTCACCCTGACCTCCACCGGATTAAGTCACTGGGCGATCGGTGGGTATATTCCTCAATACAGGCCTATCGGAAAAGACCTGGCTAAACAGGCTATCGATATCCTGACCGGTAAAGTGCAACAAAAAGATTTGCGTGCGATAAATATCCCCAATGCCTATACTTTCGATGCACGAAAACTGAAAGAGTTCAATATCGACAAGAACATACTCCCGGAAGATTCTATCCTGATCAATACGGAAGGAAACTTGTTTGTAAAATACAGGTTTGAAATCTTATTGATCATCGCCTGCATATTGCTGGTTTTCCTTTTGATGATCCTTCTTTTCCTGTTCAGAACCAACAGACTGAAAGACAAGCTAATGGACCTTCAAAAAGACAACGAGATCATTATGAACAACATTCAGGCCTCCATCCGTTTCATCAAGCCCGACTATTCCGTGAAATGGGAAAATGAGATCAAAATGTTATGTGTCCCCAAATACGGTCCGAAAAATTGCTGTATTGTAAAAGACGGCCAAAAGCCTTATTGTGAGAATTGCGTATTGATCTCAGCAATGGAAAATAAAATGCCTTTCGACATAGTAAAAGAATGCGAACCGGGCAAATATATACATACCCTTGCCAATCCGATCATCGATTCGAATAACAGCTTATTGGGAGTTATTTTCAAGAAAGAGGATGTCACCAAACAGAAGTTGGCGGAAAACGAATTACGTTTGGCTAAAGAAAAAGCGGAGGAATCCGATCATCTGAAATCTGCCTTCCTGGCTAATATGAGTCACGAGATCCGTACACCGCTCAACGCTATCGTCGGTTTCTCCGGACTACTGGCTATGACTGAAGAGAGTGAGGAACGTGAGGAATACATTAACATTATCAATAACAACAATGAACTGTTGCTGCAATTGATCAACGATATCCTCGACCTCTCAAAGATAGAAGCCAACACGCTCGAGTTTGTTTATTCTGATATCGATATCAATCAGCTGTTATGCGATATCGAACAAACATCACGTCTGAAAGCTGCCGACGGTGTACAGGTTTCATTCGTCGAGAAACTGCCTCATTGCATTATCCGAACAGACAAAAACCGCTTGTCGCAAGTAATAACCAACTTTATTAATAATGCTATCAAATTTACCAAGGAAGGTAGCATACGCTTCGGGTACAAGCACAAAGAAAATCAGCTGATTTTCTTTGTCTCAGACACTGGTTGCGGTATAGACAAGAAAATAAAAGACAGCGTATTTCAACGCTTTGTCAAACTGGATAGCTTCGCACAGGGTACAGGACTCGGTCTGTCTATCAGCCAGATGATCGTGCAGAAGCTGGGTGGTGAGATCGGTGTGGAGTCTGAGATTGGACAAGGGTCTACTTTCTGGTTTACATTACCCGACACGGTTATAGAAGAATCACACACAGCTCCCGTTAGCTCCAACAAGGTAGAAATAAATACAGAGAACCAGACAGATAAGAAAGCCTCCACTTTATTGATCGCAGAAGATAACGAAAGTAATTATACCCTGATCAAAGCGATCCTGAAAGACTATAACCTGCTACATGCATGGAATGGTCAGGAAGCCGTCGATTTATACCGTAAATATCATCCGGACATGATTCTCATGGATCTTAAGATGCCTATTATGGACGGATATCAGGCTACTCAGGAAATACGTAAAGACAATACGATTATCCCGATTATCGCCGTTACCGCTTTTGCTTTTGCCGAAGATGAACAACGGGTCAGCCATAGCGGATTCAATGGTTACGTAGCAAAACCGATCAAACCGAATGATCTGAAAAAGAAAATTACAGATCTTTTGTAACAGGCTTATAAAGCACGCGTTCCGGGAAACAGCATCGTAAAAACGGTTCCCTTCTCCATTTCGGAAATAACGGTAATATTACCTCCATGACGATTCATAATCTGTCGGCACACGCTGAGCCCGATCCCCGACCCTCCGGGCTTGGTGGTAAAGAACGGGACAAAAACTTTGTCAAGTGCCTCCGGTACGATTCCGCTCCCATTATCCGATATGGTTATAACAGGTATCCCGTCCTGCCTGAAAGCCTCTACACGAACTTCCGGAGAGAGACTTTCGCTACAAGCTTCCACTGCATTCTTCAAGAGATTTATAAGTACCTGTTCGATCATACCGCGATCGGCATACAACCTCAACTCGGAAGGCTTGATAGAATAAACGAAACGGACATCATTAGCCGGCACCAGTTTCTGTATATCGTCAAACAAAGCCGATACCGGAAACAACTGCATGGTAGGTGCCGGAATACGGGTTAATTTCCGGTAGTTCTCCACAAAGTCCAGCAGGCCCTTACTCCTACGGTGGATCGTCTGTATAGCCTGGAGCATAATCCCATAATCGCGTTCATTCATCCCATTCGATTCGGCACGCTCCGTTACCGTCTCCGACAAAGAAATGATAGGCGCAATTGAATTCATGATTTCGTGAGTTAACACACGGATCAGTTTTTGCCAGGCTTCTGTCTCCGCTTCAGCCACGACAGAATTATATAGCCTTGAGCGGAAAGCGTTCAAGGCCTCATTCATAGAACGGGTGAGCTGCGCCTCCGCCCCACCCGATGAGGGAACAGGGAAAGAGAGGTTCAGATCGCCATAATGTATATTAGCAATCAGGTGTTCCATCCTACGGATTGTTTTCTTTTGATCCCAATATAAAGAACAAGCCAACAGGATCAGGATCACTCCTACCATGACTGTCGTAAAATAAAGACCTTTCAATAACAGGAATGCAATTGCCAGCGACAAAAGCACGATCAATATGATCTTTATCAAGACGATATAACGTTTCATAAGCCCAGCTTATCAAGTTTCCGATACAGGGCAAAACGGGTAATGCCCAATAATTCAGCGGCACGGGTCACGTTTCCGTCGGCACGGCGCAGGGCACGTTCGATCGCTTCCTTCTCCAGAATACTCAGATTTAGTTCTTCTGTGTCGGCTTTCTTCTTTAAAGCAGAGGGCTGGAGCATAAAGTTTTCCGGTTTCAGCATTTGCCCGTCGGACAAGATAACAGCACGTTCAATAGCATGCTGTAATTCACGGACATTACCGGGCCATTCATAATTTTGAAGCTTGGTACGTGCATCACGACTCAGACCTTTGATCTCTTTCTTATACTTACGGGCGTAGCGGGAAAGGAAATAATCGGCCAGCAACTGGATATCATTCCCCCGTTCGCGAAGGGGCGGTATATGCAATTCGATCGTATTGATACGATAAAGCAAGTCCTGACGGAAAGTCCCCTCCTCCACCATATTCCGTATATTCATATTGGTTGCACATATCAGGCGAACATCGATGGAAACAGGCCGGGTAGCTCCCAGACGGGTGATCTGTTGCTTCTCTATCGCAGTAAGCAATTTAGCTTGCATGGGCATACTCAGGTTTCCTATCTCATCCAGGAAAAGAGTACCACCCGTGGCCACTTCCATACGTCCCGGTTTATCCCGGCGGGCATCCGTGAAAGCACCTTTTTCATAACCGAAAAGTTCGCTTTCAAAAAGTTGTTCGGGTATACTCCCCAGATCGATCCCGACAAAAACTTGTCCGGCACGTGGCGAATGATGGTAAAGGGCACGGGCCACCAGATCCTTGCCCGTTCCGTTCTCACCCAAGATCAGGATATTGGCATCCGTATAGCGTAACTTTTCAACAGTAGAGAAAATATCCTGCATAGCATTACTTTCGCCTATAATTTCAAAGCCGGCCTCTTCCGTTGTTTCAAGTGCTGCAACCTGACGTTTCAAGGATCGTACTTCGGTCCGGCTTTCACGAAGTTTCAGGGCAGCCGATAAAGTTGCCAGCAATTTCTCTTTCTCCCAAGGTTTGGGTATAAAGTCGGTAGCTCCTGCCTTGATGGCACGCACGGCTTTTTCGGTATCGGCATACGCAGTTATGAAAAGAACGATAGCATCGGGGTCGACCTTTTTTATTTTTTCAAGCCAGAAAAAGCCTTCCTGCCCGCTGATAGCATCACGACGGAAATTCATATCGAGAAAAATCACATCCGGTGCATAACTCTCCATAAAATGTTCAATCCGTTCGGGTTGTGTGGTGACACGTATCTGCTCCACATAAGGTTCCAGCAATAAATTCAAGGCAAAGAGGACATCCTCATTGTCGTCGATGATAAGTATTTTCCCCTGTTTCATAATCTATATTCCTTTCATCAGTTTTTAGTCTCCTGACAGACCTGGTAACGGGGGTAAAGATAAGGATTAAAACAATAGGAAGCATGTGCGGATACGAACGTTTTTCGTGCGATATTGCACGCGACATCTAAGACAATCAATTATAATAAAATCAGTTGAAAAACACACACAGATCAAATAAATCTTTATATTTGTACAAGCAACAATTAATCATTTAAACTCTCATTATGAAAAGAATCCATCTTATTATTCCTTGCTTATTGGCACTACTCGTAACGTTTAGTTGCCAACAACCGGCACAAACCGGCGGCGCATGTTCCGGAAAAGACATGCCTACAGAAGAAACAGTAATGGCTGTTCTGATCGACACTCCTCAGATTACGACACCGCCGGCCCGGTTAAAACTCGATCCCTTTTACAAAAAGTACATGAATGTGAACGGTATCCATGTAGTCAGTTCCTGGCGCGTACCCGACTCTTGTTTCTATGCGGCCTACGTAAGTATCAAAGCATTAACCGATGTTCTACCCCAAAAAGTACTTGAATCGATGACCAGCCGGGATACCCGGATCGGGATCATGGCGCGTTACGAAGGGACTACGGATATTCCCGAACATGCATTCCTGGTGAGTGATACGACCCTGAACTGGGATGTGCGGGCCAGAGGGTTAGGTGGTACGCTTCACATGCCTTTCTCCACCTGCGCGGAAGAAAATATCCTGGCTTACCAGATCGACAAATATCATGCGGAAGACATTCTGATCCATGAATTTGCCCATACAATACATAATGTAGGCATTCGTCCTGTCTATCCGGAGTTCAACGATGAACTGCAGGCCTCTCTCGATGCTGCCCTTGCCAAAGGACGTTGGAAAAATGTATATGCCTCGACAAATATTGAGGAATACTGGGCGGAAGGTGTTCAGAACTGGTTTAATGTAAATGCTGAAGTCGATAACGACGGAGGAGACGGTAAACACAACAAGATCAATACCCGTGAAGAACTACAACGGTACGATCCGGGATTATATAATATCCTGGCCCGTTTCTTCCCCGAAGTAAAAGAACAGGTAAGCCGTCATAAAAAAGTGAATCTATACAACTGGCAGGAAAACGACTGATCGTATCAGCTGTGCGTCTACGCACATTCTTTGTGCGCTGACGCACTGACCATTAAAACACACCTGTACCTTATACGCTAATTATCAATATTTTAAAAATGTGGCATGTTATTTGCTTTTAATAAGACATGACACATACAAGAACATACATATTATCCGCTATCCTTGCCATACTGACCGTTATCCCGGCTCATTCACAGGATACGTTACGCCTGACATTGTCCGAAACCATCCGCATAGCGCAGGAACAATCTCCCCAGGCTATCGCTGCCCGCCATTCATTCAGGGCTGCTTACTGGAACTGGCGATCTTTCCGTGCCAATATGTTACCGAGTCTGACCTTCAACTCCTCTCCTTCTCTGAACCGGTCGATCAGTTCGGTTACTTTGCCTGACGGGGGAGAAAGTTTCGTACACCGGAATCAACTGATGGTGGATGCGGGATTTACTATCAACCAGAATGTTTCGCTGACAGGAGGTAGCCTTTTCGTCAAGACTGCGCTACAACGGCTGGATCTATTCTCTGAAAAAACAAGTTCTTATAACAGCAGTCCGGTCGTAGTGGGATACGAACAGGACCTGTTCGGGTATAATCAATTTAAATGGGACCGCAAAATAGAACCATTGCGTTACACCGAATCCCGCAAGAACCTGATAGAAACGTTAGAACTTGTAGCAGCACAGGCCACGACACAGTTCTTTCAGCTCGCCACTGCACAGACCAACTGGGAAATAGCCCAATACAATTATGCAAATGCCGACACCTTATATCAATATGCACAAGGAAGATACAATATCGGTACTATCACAGAGAATGAAATGCTGCAACTGGAATTGAATCTCCTGACAGAACAAACCAATATGATGAATGCCCGTATCGAAGTTGACGATTGTATCCAGTCGTTACGCAGCTACCTCGGAATCAAAGATGCTTCGGAGCTGGTTTCAATAACAAACGGGGAAATTCCTCATTTCACTGTCGATGTAAAACAGGCCCTGTCACTCGCCTACGAAAATAATCCCGAACCGGAATATCTGCAACGTCGCCAACTTGAAAGTGAAAGTGCCGTAGCACAAGCGAAAGCATCCCGGGGGTTCAAAGCCGACCTGTACATGCAATTCGGACTAACCCAGACAAACGAACATCTGAAAGAAGCCTACCGCAGCCCGATGGATCAACAGTTGATAAGCCTCGGTATCCGGATTCCCATCCTCGACTGGGGCGTCGGCAAGGGAAAAGTAAAAGTGGCCCTCAGCAACCGCGACAAAATATATACGGAGGTAGAGCAATCGCGCAACGACTTTGAACTGAATGTAATCAAGATGGTCAAACAATTCAACCTGCAGGCCGACAAAGTCACGATCGCAGAAAAAACAGATCAGACAGCCAGGCGCAGGAACGATGTGGCACAAAAGTTATATCTCCTGGGTAAATCGACCATCCTCGACCTCAACGCTTCCATCAGTGAGAAAGACCGGGCACGACGGGATTACATTACTGCTTTATATAATTACTGGAGCCTGTATTATGGCCTGCGCAGCATGACCGGTTATGATTTTGAACAAGACCGGGAACTGACATTCAATTACGAACAATTAATGAAATAAGATAATGGACAAACCTATTGAAAAGAAACCCGTATATTACCGTTACCGCTGGCAGATTGCCGGAACTGTAGCCTTTCTTATCCTGCTGGTCTATGTATCGATCGTCGCTTCCGGCGGACGCAAATTACGTACCGAGGCTGAAAACCTTATCATAGGTGAAGCGACAGCCGATAAATTCCTGGAATATGTAGATGTGGAAGGAGTGGTTCAACCGATCCTGACCATTAAGATCAATGCCCGGGAGGCCGGGAGTGTAGAACGTATCGTCGCAGAGGAAGGTACCATGCTGAAACTCGGCGATACTATCCTGACTCTTACAAATCCGGACCTGGTACGTACCATCGACGACCAACGCGACGAATGGGAAAAGCAATTGATTTCTTATCAGGAAAAAGAGATCGAAATGGAACAAAAAAGCCTCGACCTTCAAAAACAGACTTTACAAACCACGTACGAACTCAATCGCCTGAAAAAGAGCTTTGCCCTTGACGAAGAGGAATTCCGTATGGGGGTAAAAAGTAAAGCGCAACTGGACGTACAACGCGACGAGTTTGCCTACAAGACCCAGAGTACGGCCCTCCAACTGGAAGGTTTGCGCCATGACAGTGCCGCCACGATCCTTCGCCGAGAACTGATGAAAAACGATCTCGAACGCGAACGGAAAAAGTACGCCCGTGCACAAGAGCGTATGGATAACTTAATTGTCCGTGCCCCTTTGGCCGGCCAGCTTAGTTTTGTAAAAGTCACACCCGGCCAACAGGTACAGAGTACCGAAGCGATAGCCGAAATAATGCAATTGATGGGGCAGCGTTGTGCGTTGGCCTCTCATTGTGTC
>OGZX01003153.1_pt1 | contig 11760 bp, 16 predicted proteins | sample 1576881 | NCBI WGS metagenome assembly OGZX01 (sample SAMEA3541542, study PRJEB24748) | human gut metagenome | biome: human gut; feature: human-associated habitat; material: faeces | place: China | collected 2012
CGTAATACCCCTTCTAGGGGTTGTTCAAACCACTAGTTTACTAGTGGTTTTGATTCGTGTTGCATTTTGTGTTGCATTACTGAAAATGTTCGGAAAAATAGCATCGCGAAGAAATGGACATGATTTTCAATACACATTTTCATTTTCCATCATATTTGCGTAGTCAGGAGAAGCTGTAAAGCAGAGATGAAAACAGTCAACAGCAAGTTTGAAATTTCCGTGCTACACCCTTTTGCTCTGTATGATCTTGTTTTTTTATTGGAATCCCATATCACGCAGCATTACTGTTTAAGAAAAAGCTTCATTAATGTTTTCTGCGTAGCTGACCAGACCGCCTGTGATGGCATCGGCTAAATCATTATCTGGCACAATGAGCCAATTGTTTTCGCCTTTTACCAGAGAAATGTCCACTTCTTTGGTGTAAGTCGTGTCTTTGTTATTGGCAATGGCAGAAATCATTGCTTCTGTGGATTTCTGTTCTAATTCTTCTTCAGACAATCCTGCGAAAGCCAGCGGAATCATTTCAGAAATCGCCTGACTCATGGCATTTGCCATATCCACATTTGTGATGGACACTTTGACTGTTGCAGTGTCACCTTCTTCTGTGGAAGAAAGGATTTCAAAAGTCAGGTTTTCCACAAAAGCTTTGCCGGTTTCTTCATTTTCCAAGTCGGAAATGGCATCATCTGCGGTATCTGTTGTTTCACTGGTATCGTTGGTATACTTATCAATGGTTTCCAGATCAAGGTTCTGGAATGCTGTCAGATAGTTGGTGACAGCTGTTTCCGGAGATTCTCCACCAGAGCAGCCAACAAAGGCAAATACCATTGCCAAAGTTGTCAAGAAAGCAAGAAATTTTTTCAGCATATACATTCCCCCTGAATGGCTGCCGCGTGATATGGAATTGCACACAATGAGATGTTTGCAAAAGAAAATATTCAGTTTTTCTGGAAAGATTCCTCCCCATCTTCTGGCAGTATTGTATTTTGGGAAAAATCTGCATATTTTTGATAGTCAGATAATTCCTGCGACCTTTCGATAGAAGCTTCCTTTCCTGTATCATTTCATTTTCTATATGAATCGGTCAATTCCTTCTTATCCCCTTTGATATTTGATGCCATGAACAAAACACTGGTGCCAGCAGATATTTAGATCAGCGACAATCAAATGCAGAGAAGGAAAGTCATTTGAACAGTAATGAAAAATATATATTTTGTTATTTTGAAAAAAGAGGCAGACCCCTAAGCACCTGGAACCGAAGTTCGTCGCTTATCTGTAAAAAAAGTCTGCCTCTTATATAACCAATATAAAGGATATGAGGAAAGAAAGCAAGATGAAAAAAGCTTTCCAATGGATGGTTCAATGATTATGGCAGAATCTTCTACCGCCGTCGTTGGTCTTGATGCCGTCCACGCCATCCAAGAAGATTCTGCCAAATCATAACAGACAGTTCGGCACAAGCGGCGAAAACGCGACCTGTGTTCGAAGTTGAACTGTCTGTTGGTTAGAATATAACATGCGTTGTGCGGGAAAACAATCTTTTACAGGAAAGACTATTAGGTTTTTGAAGCGGGATTTTTCGATAATAATATGTACGCTACAATAGGCTCTTTTTAAACAAACAATCCTTTTATACAAGAAAAAAACACCCGAAGTCCTTCATGTCATAAGGATTTCGGGTGTCTTTGTTTTTTTATGAAGCAGCCCATAAAGCATACGCATCATTTTTGTTCTTCTGTCTTTTTCATAATCCAGCATTTTCTCGTACATTCATCGCAATTTTTCCGGCACAGGGCACTGCCATCGCTGCGGACGGCACCGGCGTGCTTATAAGCCACATAACCCAGTGTCACACAAAGGATGATAAACAGAAATTGTCCCATACCATTCCCCCTTTTATATGAGTGGTTTTTTCGTGGTGTTTTTATTATCATACCAGAAATTCCAAAAAGACGCAAAGGATTATGCAAAAAGCATATGGCAAAAGTCAATAAAAACTGCTATAATAAGACGGATTCAGCCGAAAGGCTTTTCTTTTTGAAAGCGTTATTTTTTTAAAAGAATAACGAGGTGATTTATGAAACAGGATTTACATTATGATATGAAAGTGCGCATCATGGGGGAGGAAAAAGCCTTTGGCCCAGGTGTGGCACAGCTTTTGAAAGGCATAGAGGAAATGGGCTCCATGCAGAAAGCCGCGGAGAAAATGGGGCTTTCTTACAGCAAAGCATGGAAAATGATGAAAACAGCGGAACAGGAACTGGGCTTTGCTCTGACGGAACGGAGCAGCGGCGGCAAGGACGGCGGCGGATCTGTTGTGACGGAAGAAGGCAGAGAAATGATGCAGCGATATGGCAATTTCCTCTCTGCTTTGCAGACAGAGGCAGACCGTTTGTTTGCGTTTTATTTTCAGAGGGAAGGTGAAAAATGATGCCGGAAGAAATTGTATTTTGCAAAGGCGGCGGATGTACGGCAAAACTGGGCGCAGGCGTATTGGAACGGGTCCTTTCCCGTCTGCCAAAACCGGAGAAAAAAGACGAAAACCTGCTCATTGGCTTTGAAAGCTCCGACGATGCGGCGGTTTACCGGATTTCAGAAGATACTGCCATTGTGCAGACATTGGATTTTTTTCCGCCAATGGTGGAAGACCCTTATATTTTTGGACAGATTGCTGCAGCCAATGCCCTTAGTGACATTTACGCCATGGGCGGCGATGTGCGGACAGCCCTGAATATCGTTTGTTTCCCGGAAAAAATGGATTTGAACATTTTGGGGAAAATCATGCAGGGAGGCAGTGAAAAGGTTATAGAGGCGGGAGGAACTCTCGCAGGCGGTCATTCCATTGCCGACGCAGATGTGAAATATGGGCTTTCTGTTATGGGAACCATCCATCCAGACCGCATTTTTCCCAATGATGGCGCGCAGGAAAGCGATGTGCTTTTGCTGACAAAACCTTTGGGCGTTGGCATTGTCTGCACGGCAAATCGTATGGGAGAGGCTTCTCAGGAAGCTATGGACATGGCTGTCCGTTCCATGACAACTTTGAACAAATACGCTTCGGAAATCATCAGAAAATATGATGTCCATGGCTGTACGGACGTGACAGGCTTTGGTTTTCTGGGGCATTTGAAAGAAATGCTGGCAAAAGGGCTCAGTGCAGAGATTGATTCCATCCGTATCCCTCATATTCCAGAAAGTCTGGCTTACGCTGACGGATTTTTCCTCACAGCGGCAGCCCAGCGAAACCGGAACCATGTGGGTGATTTAGTGCAATTTTGCGGTGTGCCTTTTGCGGTGGAAGAACTGCTTTTTGACCCTCAGACTTCCGGCGGCTTGCTGGTGAGCATGCCTAAAGAGGATGCCCAGCAGGCGTTAGCGGAAATTGCGGCTTTAGGTTTGCCCTGTGGCATCGTTGGAAAAGTTATGAAAAAAGAAACACAGAAGATTGTGGTATTATAGGAGGAAACAGAAATGGAAAGAGTAGACGCGCGTGGAAAAACTTGTCCTTTGCCGGTTATCGAAACAAAAAAAGTACTGGAAAGCATGACAGAAGGTACTGTGGAAGTGTTGGTAGATAATGCCATTGCGGTGCAGAATCTTTGTAAAATGGCAGAACAGAAAAAAATGAAAGCAGTCAGCAAAAAGCAGAGTGAGGACTGCTATGTGGTGACTATCACTGTGGAAGCGGGCAGTCAGACACAGCCAGATGCGGCTCCGGTGGTTTGTATGCCCGACGGCAGAAGCGCAGGAACTGTAGTTGCTTTGACAGCGGAAACCATGGGCACAGGCGACGATGTGTTGGGAAAAATTTTGATGAAAGGTTTTGTATATGCTCTGACAGAACAGGATCAGCTGCCGGAAACCATCGTTTTGTATAACGGAGGCGCAAAACTGTCTGTGGAAGGTGCGGAAACATTGGCTGACTTGAAACTTATGGAAGCCCAGGGTGTGGAAATCCTGACTTGCGGCACTTGTCTGAACCACTATGGACTGTCTGAAAAACTGGCAGTTGGTTCTGTGACTAATATGTATCGTATTGCCGAAGTTCTTTCTAAAGCAGGTAAGGTGATTCGTCCATGAAAACACCATTTCCCATTGTTGTCCGCGGCGGCGGCGACTTGGCAACAGGCACCATCCATAAATTGTATCAGGCAGGTTTTCCGGTGATTGTGCTGGAAACTGCCAATCCTTCTGCTATTCGGCGGTATGTAGCTTTTTCCGAAGCTGTATATGAAGGCGAATGGACAGTGGAGGGTGTGACTGCCGTTTGGACAGCGGATTTTGCGGAAGCCCAGGAGATTTTGGAGGATGGAAACATTCCTGTACTCATTGACCCTGATTGCAAAATTTTGGAGGAAATCCAGCCGCAGGTGCTCATTGATGCCATTCTGGCAAAAAAAAATCTGGGAACAACCATGGATATGGCAGAAACGGTCATTGCATTGGGTCCAGGCTTTACAGCAGGGGTGGATGCCCATCTGGTCATTGAAACCCAGAGAGGGCACAATCTTGGTCGTGTGCTGACGGAAGGAGCAGCGGCGCCCAATACAGGCATTCCCGGTGTCATTGCCGGTTATGGCAAAGAACGTGTCATCCATGCACCGGCGGCAGGAATTTTACAGAACAAAAGCAAAATCGGTGACATGGTGGAAAAAGGTCAGACCATTGCCATGATTGGCGACGTACCCGTTACTGCCACATTGACAGGGGTTCTCCGCGGGCTGATTCGGGATGGCTATCCTGTGACAGAAGGCTTTAAAATCGCCGATATCGACCCTAGAGAAAGTGAACAGAAAAATTGTTATACCATTTCCGATAAAGCACGGTGCATTGCAGGCGGCGTGCTGGAAGGAATTTTGATGCGAAATAGAGGGAGTTTTATATGGAAAAAGTAAGAGTAGAAGATGCCGTTGGTATGGTGCTGTGCCACGATATTACAGAAATCGTACCCGGTAAGTTCAAAGGCAGAGCCTTTGCCAAAGGTCATGTTATTCAGGAAGAAGATATTGAAAAACTGCTGGATTTGGGAAAACGCCATATTTATGTCTGGGATTTGTCCAAGGGTTATGTCCATGAAAATGACGCAGCTTTGCGGATGGTACAGGCGGCAGCAGGGGAAAACATCGTTTTCAGTGAGGTAAAAGAAGGAAAGATCGAACTGCGTGCAGCCTGTGACGGTGTGCTGAAAATCAATCTGGATACCCTGTACGCTGTGAATAGTGACGATGAAATCTGTTTTGCCACTATCCATGGCAACAAACAGGTGACAAAAGGCAAACTCCTTGCCGCTACCAGAGTTATCCCTCTAGCAGTGAAGGAAGAAGTGCTGGAACGCTTTGAAAAAGCATGCAAAGAAAGCAAAACGCCTTTGGTGGAAGTAAAACCTTTCCGCCCTGCAAAAATTGGTGTGGTCACCACTGGTTCTGAAATCGTTTCCGGCAGAATTGCTGATCAGTTTGGTCCTGTTCTGGAGAAAAAAGCGGCAGAAGTAGGGGCAACCATTATGGGACAGGTGTTCCCTGGGGATGAGCCCGAAGCCATCACACAGGCAATTCTGGATTTTCTGGCACAGGGAGCGGATATGGTGCAGGTGACAGGCGGTATGTCTGTAGACCCGGACGATATGACACCCTCTGCCATTCGTGCCTGCGCCGATGAAGTGGTGACTTATGGCACACCTGTTTTACCGGGGGCGATGTTCATGCTGGCGTATGTGCAGGGAAAACCTGTGGTAGGTCTGCCCGGCTGTGTTATGTATGCAAAACGGACGGTATTTGATCTGGCGGTTCCTCGTCTGCTGACAGGAGAAAAACTCACCAGACGAGATTTTGTGCTCATGGCACATGGCGGACAATGCCAGAACTGCCCTGTCTGCACCTATCCCGACTGTGGTTTTGGACAGTAAAGGAGGAGAGGAGCTTTATGGGAGAGTTGACACATTTTGATAAAGAAGGCAACGCAGTCATGGTGGATGTGAGCCAGAAAGCGGAAACGGAACGGACAGCCACAGCAAAGGGAATCATCCGCGTGAGCCGGGAAGTTTTTGAGAAAATTCAGGCAGGCACAATGGCAAAAGGCGATGTGCTGGGCATTGCCAGAACGGCAGGCATCATGGCGGCAAAACGCACTTGGGAATTGATTCCCCTGTGTCATTTGCTGGCGCCGATGACGCCAGGAAAGAAGGCGGGTATATGATTGTGGATTTTGAACTGTATCCAGAAAGCTGTGAAATCGAAGCGGCGTGTAGGGTGAAAACTGTTGGGAAAACAGGAGTGGAAATGGAAGCCCTCACAGGGGTGCAGATTACACTTTTGACCATTTACGATATGTGCAAAGCCTTAGACCGTTCTATGGTTATGACGGACATTCGCCTGTGCGAAAAAAGCGGCGGAAAGAGTGGGGAATATCGGCATGATTTATGGATTTGGAAGAACCATTGACTATCTTCGGATTTCCGTCACAGACCGCTGTAACCTGCGGTGCGTCTACTGCATGAAGGAAGAACAGCAGGAATTTCTGCCCAGCGGCGAACTGCTGACACTGGAAGAATGGGTCAGACTTTGCAAAGGCGCCGCTTTGGCTGGTATCCGCAAAATCCGCATCACTGGCGGCGAACCCCTTATGCGGCAGGATATTGTAGAATTGGTGGAAGCCATTTCCAATATTGAAGGCATTGAAAAAGTAGTCATGACAAGCAATGCCGTCCATCTGGCACCCCTTGCGGAAAAACTGAAAAAAGCAGGACTTTCTGGCGTTAATGTGAGCATTGACAGTTTGGATGAGAAACAGTATTGCAGGCTCACCAGACGGGATGTGCTGTCTGACGCTTTGGCAGGGCTTGCATCTTGCGGCAAAGTGGGACTGCCTGTGAAAGTCAACTGCGTGCCTGTAGCAGGGGAAAATGAAAAAGAACTGCTTCATTTGGCAGAACTGGCGAAGGAATATCCCATGGAGGTGCGTTTCATCGAAATGATGCCTATCGGGGAAGGTTCCGCTTTTCCGCCAGTGAAAAATGAAACCATTCGAAAACGGCTGGAAGAAGTTTACGGCGAATTTGTTCAGACAGAGCAGGATGACCGGGAAGGCCCGGCAGTGTATTATACAAACGAGCATTTCAAAGGACGCATTGGATTTATCAGTCCTGTGAGCCGCAGTTTCTGCCATCAGTGCAACCGTATCCGCATGACAGCGGAAGGGAAACTGAAGCTCTGCCTCCATCATCCAGTGGATTGCGATTTGCGGGAATTGGTGCGCAGCGGCGCGGAGCCGGAGGAGATACAAAAGGTGCTGCAGGAACGTATCCTGCAAAAACCAAGGGACGGTCATACCACCGACGAAGTTCGTCCCATGTGGAAAATAGGAGGATAGTATGGGAAAGATTATGGCTGTGTGCATCAGTGAAAAACGTGGCACACAGAAGAAAAATATTGAGAAAGTACGCCTGATTGAGAATTTCGGGCTGGAAGGTGACGCCCATGGCGGTAATTGGCACCGACAGGTGAGCCTTCTTTCTTATGAGAAAGTGCGGGCATTTGAAGAAAAAGGCATTTCTGTAGAGGATGGCGCTTTTGGTGAAAATCTGCTGGTGGAAGGCTTTGATTTCAAAACTCTGCCCGTGGGAACCAGATTCCGCTGCGGAGAAGTTTTGCTGGAAATGACCCAGATTGGCAAGGAATGTCATAGCCATTGCGAGATTTATCAGGCAGTGGGGGACTGCATCATGCCCAGAGAAGGCGTGTTTGCAAGGGTGCTCCATGGCGGAATGATTCAGATTGGAGATGAATTGGAAATTGTACCGAGTAGCGATTCTGACAGCAAGTGATAAAGGGGCGGCAGGCAAACGGGAAGACTTGAGCGGTCCTGCGGCAAAAGAAATCATGGAACAGGCAGGCTATACTGTGTTGGATATGCGGATTTTGCCGGATGAACGGCAGTTGCTTTCGGAAACCATGAAAGAAATCTGCGATAAGGGAACGGCGGACTTGATTCTGACCACCGGCGGTACAGGATTTTCCCCCAGAGATTGGACACCAGAAGCCACGCTGGATATTGCGGAACGACAGGTGCCGGGATTCAGTGAAGCCATGCGGGCAGCGTCTTTGGTAATCACACCCAGAGCCATGCTCAGCAGAGGGGTTTCTGTCATTCGGAAACAGACCCTTATCGTCAATCTGCCGGGCAGCCCCAAAGCGGTGCGGGAAAACCTGGAAGTGATTTTGCCAGCTCTGGGACACGGATTGGATATTTTAACGGCAAATGCAGAAGAATGTGGGCAGTAAGGAGGAAATCATATGAAAAAGAAATTTGGTATGATGGCATTGGCAATGATTTTGACAGCAGGCATGTTGGCAGGCTGCGGCAGTGAACAGACAGCGGAAACTAGCGAAGGACAAGAAACAGTGACAGGGGCAATCACCGTTTCCGCGGCGGCGAGTCTGACAGATGTCCTCAATGAACTGGCGCAGACATTCCAAGAAGAATATCCTGGTACAGAAGTTTCTTTTACCTTTGGCGGCAGTGGTGCTTTGCAGACACAGATTGAAGAAGGCGCTCCTGTGGATTTGTTCTTCTCTGCAGCAGAAAGCAATATGGATGCTTTGGAAGAAAAAGGACTCATTGATGCAGCCACCAGAAAGGATGTACTGCAAAATGAAATCGTCCTCATTGCCCCGCAGGGAGAAACAGCAGTGACTTCTTTTGAAACCATTCTGGATAGTGAACCCCAGATTGCTTTGGGGGAAGCAGAAAGCGTTCCAGCAGGGAAATATGCCCAGGAAATTTTCACAAACCTCGGTATCTGGGATGATGTAAAGAGCCATGCTGTATTTGCTTCTAATGTGCGGGAAGTGCTGGCTTGGGTAGAAGCCGGAGAAGCTGATTGCGGCGTGGTATACGCTACCGATGCAAAAACTAGCGATGCGGTGCAGGTTGTTTGCAATGCGCCGGCAGACGGTCCTCAGGTACTCTATCCTGCGGCTGTCATCAAAGACTGCGCAAATCCCGAAGGCGCTCAGGCATTTCTGGATTTCCTCACCAGTGAAGAAGCAGGAGAAGTGTTCGCTTCTTATGGCTTTACATTTTTGGCAGAATAAAGGAAGGAGAATTCCGTGATGGATGTTTCGCCTCTTTTGCTTTCTGTTTGGGTGGCAGCCTGCGCTACGTTTTTTTCCGTGGTGCTGGGCACCCTTGCGGCTTATGGCGTCATGAAACTGCGCCATTTGCGTCCCTTTGCCGATGCGGTGCTGACATTGCCTTTGGTGCTGCCGCCAACGGTAACGGGTTTTTTTCTGCTCATATTGTTGGGCAAAAATAGCCCTGTGGGACGATTTTTCAATGAAATTGGATTTCCGTTTATCTTTTCCCTCCGCGGCGCAGTGGCAGCGGCATTTGTGGTGTCTTTTCCGCTGATGTATCGAGCGGTCAGGGGTGCCATGGAATCCATGGATAAACAGCTTCTCTATGCGGCGCGGACGTTGGGCGCAAGTGAAAAGAAAATCTTTTTCCGCATCATTCTGCCCAATTGCCGCAGCGGGCTTTTGGCAGGGATGATTCTTGCCTTTGCCCCTGCCATGGGGGAATTTGGCGCCACCATCATGATTGCAGGCAACATTCCCGGCAAGACTCAGACCATGGCGCTGGCAGTGTATACGGCAGTCCAGAGCGGCAATCGGCAGACAGCATATTTATGGTCGCTGGTCATTGTGATATTGTCTGCCCTTGCTATTGTGGGCATCAATTATTTTGAAAAGAAAAAATATCAGGGAGAGGATGAGGGTTTTTGAGATTACAGGCAGAATTCAGAAAAAAAGTAAAAACAGAAACCATCGAAATTTCTCTGGATTTGGAAAATGAAGTGCTGGGCATTCTGGGACGCAGCGGCTGCGGCAAAAGCGTCACTGCGGTGTCTGGCAGGAATTTTGCAGCCGGACAAGGGAAAAATACAGTTGGATGATAAAATCCTCTTTGACAGTGAGAAAAAAATCTCCGAAAAAGCCCAGAAACGAAAAATCGGGTATTTGTTCCAGAATTATGCCCTGTTTCCCAATATGACGGTGCGGGAGAATATCGCCTTTGCCTTCGGGAAGGAAAAAGAAAAGGACTTTCTGGAGGAACTTTTGGAGCGGTTTTATCTGACAGAGGTGGCAGAACTGTATCCCGCTGTGCTTTCTGGCGGTCAGCAGCAGCGGACAGCCATGGCAAGAATGCTGGCGGCAAAGCCAGATGTAATTTTGCTGGATGAGCCTTTTTCCGCGCTGGATAGTTTTCTGCGGCAGGAGATGGAACGGGAAGTCCAGCAGGTGCTCCAGAGCTTCGGCGGGGTATCCATTTTGGTATCCCATAATAAGGAAGAAATTTTCCGCCTGACTCAGAAATGTATGGTCATGGAACGGGGGAAAATCGCAGAAATCGGGGACACAAAAGAAATTTTTGCCCATCCAAAAACAGCGGAAGGCAGATTATTGATACAGGGAGGGAGCTTATGATTTATCTGGATAGCGCGGCAACCAGTTTTCACAAACCAAAAGAAGTGGCAGAAGCGGTATATGACGCCATTTTGCATATGGGAAACAGCGGCAGAAGCGGTCATGAGATTTCCATGACTTCTTCCCGTGTCATATTCGGCACCAGAAAAAAACTGGCAGCACTCTTTGGCATGGATGACCCTGCACAGGTGGTTTTTACGGCAAATTCCACCCAAAGTTTGAATATTGCCATCAGCGGGCTTTTTGGAAAAGGTGACCATGTCATTACCACTGCCATGGAGCATAACAGCGTCCTGCGCCCTTTGTACCGCAAGGAGGCAGAAGGCATGGAACTGACTATCATTCCTTGCGATGAAAAAGGTACTGTCCGCTATGATTTGCTGGAACAGGCGGTGCGACCCAATACAAAAGGCATTGTCTGTACCCATGGTTCTAATCTGACAGGGAATCTGGTGGATATCAAACGCATTGGCACATTTTGCAGGGAAAAAGGCATTTTGTTTATAGTGGATGCTTCCCAGACAGCGGGGGTGTTTCCCATTCATATGGAAGAAATGGGCATCGACGTTTTGTGCTTTACCGGGCATAAATCCCTTTTGGGTCCCCAGGGCACAGGAGGAATATGTGTGCGGAAAGGACTGGAAATCCCCAGTTTTTGTGTAGGCGGCAGTGGCGTCCAGAGCTACAGCAAGACCCATCCGGCACAGATGCCTATCCATCTGGAAGCGGGAACACTGAACGGACATGGCATTGCGGGGCTTTCTGCGGCATTGGACTGGATTGACAAAAAAGGACTGACTGCCATTCGGGAAATGGAACAGAAGCGCATGCGTCAGTTTTACGAAGGCGTTAGAAAGATTCCGCAGGTGAAAGTTTACGGTGATTTTTCTGCGCAGGAACGGGCACCCATTGTTTCTCTCAATATTGGGGATAACCCCTCAGAGGATGTTTGTGATGAATTGGCGGTGCGTTACGGCATCGCAACCCGCGGCGGTGCCCATTGTGCCCCTTTGATGCATGAACAGCTGGGAACAGTGGAACAGGGAGCTGTGCGGTTCAGTTTCTGTTACTTTACAACGGAAAAAGAAGTGGAAAAAGCCATTTTGGCAGTGAAAGAAATTGCGGAGGCATGGACATGAGACCAAAAGAACTTTGTTTTCTGGTGGCGTTTCATACCACCACAGAGGCGTTGGCACTGGAAGAAGCCGCAAGAAGCGCAGATGTGCCCGGCAGGCTCATTCCTATACCCACTCAAATCACAGCGGGTTGTGGTCTG
>OGZX01003155.1_pt1 | contig 11747 bp, 11 predicted proteins | sample 1576881 | NCBI WGS metagenome assembly OGZX01 (sample SAMEA3541542, study PRJEB24748) | human gut metagenome | biome: human gut; feature: human-associated habitat; material: faeces | place: China | collected 2012
CAAACTTACACTTTTTCCACTCCCCACTAAACTCTGGAAATCTCAAATGGGGAACATTAAGGACCCTATTTTCGTTATTCTTTTCCATAATCACTTGTCACTAAGATTAAAATCCAATGATGGCATATTATCATCGTTAAAACGATCAAAATCAGATTGAAATAATCGGTCTTGAATCATGCGATATTTCTCAAACTCGGATTCGGCATACCACTTAGCATCGTCAGCAGAAATACGCCCTGAATCAAGAAGAACAGGACGGTCGGTAACATCAAGGAACTTATCTATACGTTTTGCCCAATCTTCCATTGTCATAGGAATATGACGTTTCGCCATATCTTCCGCTACATCAAGGAAAGCATTGACAATACGCCCCATTGCTTCCAATTCGTTTTCTCGAAGATAGTTCTTGGCTATACAAACATCCGTCTTTACAATTTTTCCATCAGGAGCTTTCTCCCATGTATTCAACCCCATATGCTCCCGTTCGGCATTTGCTCTATCCATTATCAATTCCGCTGCCGTATGCCCATGAACTGCATAGTGCATCTTATTTTGAACCTTTTTGAAGAACTCACGAGTTGTAGGAGCATCCTTATTGTAGTCTATACTTGTAGCATAAATATCTGTCAACTTCTGATAGAATCGGCGTTCACTCAAACGAATTTCCCGGATTTCAGATAACAAATGTTCAAAATAATCCTCTCCTATAAACGTTCCGTTCTCCATCCGCTTTTTATCAATGACATAACCTCGTACTGCAAATTGTCGCAATATGTAAGTAGCCCATTGCCGAAATTGAGTGGCACGCACAGAGTTAATACGATAACCGACAGATATTACAGCATCAAGATTATAAAATTGGATATTATATTTTTTTCCATCTTCAGCAGTATGTGCAAATTTTGCACATACTTGATTTCGCTGTAATTCAGAAGATTCAAATATGTTTTTCAAGTGTTTTGTGATAACGGTTCTATCTACATCAAACAATGTTGCCATTGCTTTCTGTGTACACCAAACAGTTTCGTCCTTATATACCACTTGAACACCTTGTTCTTTGCCTTCAAACACAAATATTAGAAACTCAGCCGTACTATTCCGTATTTCAAAGTTCTTTGCCATTACCTATTCCTTTAAATTAATCCACCAGACCCAGTTCCTTCAAGTATCCTTCAATTTCTTTATCCAACTCCGCACGTTTGGCCTCAAGACTTTTGATACCTGTCATCACAGCTTTGATATCTATCGGTTCTTCCTCTTCAAAAGTGTCTACATAGCGGGGAATATTCAGATTATAGTCATTTTCAGCTACCTCTTGCAGGGTAGCAAGATGACTGTATTTTTCGACTTCGGCACGGTTACGATAAGTCCCCACTATCTTATTGATATGCTCAGTACGGAGTTTATTTTGGTTTTTTACTTTCTCAAACTCTTTGCTGGCATCAATAAAAAGAATATTGTCATCTTCTTTACGGCATTTCTTCATCACAAGAATGCATGTAGGAATACTTGTTCCATAGAATATATTAGCTGGCAGACCGATGATAGCATCAACATAATTTTTCTTTTCAATGAGAAAACGGCGAATAATGCCTTCAGCGTTTCCACGAAACAATACTCCATGAGGTGCCACACAAGCCATTGTACCACCCTCGTTAAGATGATAAATCATGTGAAGAATAAAAGCATAATCAGCTGTCTTCCTTGGTGCAAGTCTTCCTACTTTGCTGAATCTGTCATCGTTATTGAATTTTTCCTCCGACGCACTCCATTCGGCAGAGAATGGCGGATTTGCAACAACAGCATCAAATTGCGTTTCACCAAAAGCATCTGCTTCGAGCGTATCACCGTTCTCTATCCTGAAATTACTGAACTTGATACCGTGAAGCAACATATTCATACGAGCCAAATTATAAGTAGTTGGATTCTTCTCTTGCCCGAAGATCTCAACTGCATTGCCCACATGAGCTGCACGTATCAACAAAGAACCACTGCCACAAGTAGGGTCATAGACATTGCGAAGCCGAGCATGCCCTGTTGTTACGACATCAGCTAATATTTGGCTCACTTCCTGCGGCGTATAAAACTCACCAGCTTTTTTACCAGCCCCAGCAGCAAACTGACCTATCATATACTCATAGGCATCACCTAGTACGTCTATCGTCGTGACTTCGTCTGCACCGAACTCAATATCATTGAGGGCCAATAGCACATTACTGATAAGCTGGTTCTTATCGTCTGAGGTCTTCCCTAATTTAGGAGAAGCTAAATCTATGTCAGAGAACAGACCGCCAAAATCCTCTTCGCTGTCATGCCCAAGTGTACTATCCTCAATACGCTTCAATGAACGTTCAAGATTTGGCAAAATGTTTTCTTTTCGGTTGATACCTTCAATAATTGATGAGAACAGATATTGGGGTTCTACGAAATAGCCGATATTTTCCAAACACTCTTTTTTTACATCTTCCTGCAATTCCATTGCATCAGAGTCCGATTGATTCCATAACTGCTTAAACGTTACTTCATCATCGGCCAAAGCTTTGTCTGAGAAACTTTCAATTTTCTCTGAAAGGTATTTATAAAAGATGAAACCTAGCGTGAAATACATAAAGTCACTAGCCGACATATTTCCACGCAAATTATTTGCTACTGCCCACAGCTGGGTACGTAATTTCTGTTGTAGTTCTTCACTCATTTTTATTGCTTTATTTATTCCCAGCTAAAAGTTCGAATAATAGACTGCAGCCTATCAAGAATACGGTTCAAGGTTTTGCGACGCACGCTAAGCCCCAAATGCTTTTCCTTCAAAGCATTTTGAATAATTTCTGGTTGCGCTTTATGAAGGTAATCATATTCCGACAAATAGTGATTCAATACCTCAATATCCAAATCTTCTTCTTGGGCTACCGCTAATATTGCCTTGTAGCGTTCTTCAGTAACATATATATTCAATCGTTCTTCTAAGTCCGTTGTACCGTCTGCATGCTGCTTCTGACTCATAAAGTTATCACGATCATCATCCACATTCTTTTGGATAAATCCATCTATCAATTTGGCTTTACCACGTAACTCGACATCCTTAATCATCGTATCAATAATCTCCATACGTTTGGTAGCATAATCCTCACTATACGGATTCAAATCTGCTATCAGTTCCAAAATATAGCTAACATTGACAATGTCGCTATGAAGAAGTTCTAAACAGAAATCTATATCTCCAAGCTCCGAACCATCAAGTACGCTACCATCGTTATCGGCTTCCGGTTTTGGTATCGTCTCACCTCCCCCCGATAACGTGAATCTCTCGTAGATATCCAAATACTTGCTACGATAATCCATGAATTGCTGCTCAGTAATGCCTAAATCTATTGCATCTTCATCATAATCTTCATATATTTGGATTTCGGCATGCTTCTTGATGACATCACGAAAAGTAAGAATAAAATCTTTCCTATCCGCTTCACTTTGCAGCACATCTATACAGCTTGGCGAAGGGTATCTCGCAAGAAATGCTGTCGCCAACTCCACATATTCAGACTTAACTTCATCAAAAGGCGGACAAACAATGTCTTCTGCATTATTGCTATTACTAAAAAGTTTAATTGCTGCATCTACATTGCTTTTCAAATCACGAAAACAGATAATCTTTCCGAATCGTTTCTTCTCATTAAGCACTCGATTGGTGCGGCTAAAAGCCTGCAACAGTCCGTGATACTCCATATTCTTATCCACATAGAGTGTATTCAGTTTCTTAGAATCAAAACCAGTCAAAAACATACCAACTACCAAACACAAATCGAGTGATTTCATATCAGCACGTTTCTTTTTCATTCGCAAGTTGATATCATCGTAATAAGCACGGAAATTCTCTTGTGTGAATGCAGTGCCGTACATCTGATTATAGTCATCCATAATTTCCTGCAAATCATCAGCTTCACCTACGCGATCACTGACGAAGCCGCTATTCATACCTGTCTGTTCATCATCTTGGCTGGTATTAGCAGCATAAGTGAACACAGCTCCAATACGGATATTGGGTTTCAGTTCTTTGAAAATTTTATAATAGCGAATAAGCATCGGCACTGATTGTACAGCAAAAAGCGCATCGAACTCACCATCATAAGTTGACTTACTGAAATTATTAAGAATGAACTTCGCGATCTCGTGCATTCTGCTTTCGTTCCCCTTTTCCACGTCTTCATTGCCTCTGTAATACTCTACCAGAAATCCCAGCACATTTTCATCGGCAATGGCATCCTTGATAAGATATTGATGAAGACAATTGCCAAATATCTCTTTGGTGGTATGATTATCAACTGTATTCTCCACAAAGATTGGCGTTCCGGTAAATCCGAACATTTGTGTGTTGTGAAAGAACTTTTCTATATTCTTATGACTATCTCCAAAATGACTCCGATGGCATTCATCAAAAATCATAACAACACGTGCATTTCTTATTTTATCAATTTTATTGCTGTACCACGTTTTTGTAACAGCAGTATTGAGTTTCTGTATGGTCGTAATGATGATTTTAGAATTACCTTGTAGGCGCTTCACTAATTCACCGGTATCATCCGTCCCATCCACTGCTCCTGGTTCAAAAGCTTCATATTCCGACTGCGTTTGAGTATCAAGGTCGTGCCGGTCAACTACGAACATCACCTTATCTACATCGGAAAGTTCTGACACAAGTTGTGCAGCTTTGAACGAAGTCAAAGTCTTTCCAGCCCCTGTAGTATGCCAGATATAACCATTATCATTTGAGTTCTCTACTCTATCCAATATTTTCTCTACTGCGTAATATTGATAAGGTCGCAAAGCCATAAGACATTTGTCACCTTCATGCAAAACGATATATTTGCTAATCATCTTTCCCAAAGTACACTTGTCAAAAAAGAATTCAGCAAATTTATCCAATTCATTAAAGGGAACATTAGCAGCATCCGTCCAATTGAAAGTGAACTTGTATCCTTGATTCGGATTATTAGCAAAATATCGAGTATTCACGCCGTTAGAAATAACAAACAACTGGATATAGTCAAATAATCCATGGAAGGACGTTTTGTGGTAACGCTGAATCTGATTATATGCCTGCTTTAGTTCTATCCCTCTGCGCTTCAATTCCACTTGAACAAGTGGAAGTCCATTAATAAGCAAGGTAACATCATAACGACATTTCTTCCGTCCTTCAATAGTTATCTGATTAGATACCTGGAATTCATTTTGACACCATTGACTACGATTCAAAAATTCAATCCAAATCCGCCTGCCATCATCTGTATCAAGTGGATACAAGTCACGTAACTTTTTTGCCTTCTCAAAGCGTGTTCCCCCTTCAAGATGAATAAGAATTTTCTCGAACTCTATATCGGTGAACTCCGTTCGACCAAGTTCTATCAATTGCTTTTTGTTATGTATTTCCAACTGTTTCTTGAAATTGGCTCGCAAGTTTATCTCTTCATCAATCTGAACGTATTCATAATTCATAGATTTAAGAGTAGCAATAAGTCCATTTTCAAGTGCGATTTCACTTTGTACTGACATAAGGGTATATTATTAGTCTTGCAAAAGTACTCAATTTTCTCCTTATCTCAGGATTTTAGCGAATAAAATCCATCATTAAAGAAAATAAGTCCATAATTTTACTAAATTTGCAACAAAAGTATTTGAAGGACAGCCTAAACAGATACCGCTTTTGACACAAGAACACTTATATATTACATAGAACATCATCATATAAATGTTGTCATTTTTATCTCAACATATCTTTATCCAAATACAGTATTTTACCCACAAGACACGTCCCATAACAGCTTCTGGAAGGGGGTAAGGAAAGGTAACGACTATGGGGTGGCAAAGGTAACGACTAAAGTATCCAAAGGTAACGACTGAGGGTGGAAAAGGTAACGGCTGTCCTTACCTCACCTGATAAAACATTTTAGATGCAAGTAGAGCACGATTAGTTTGTAAGTTCTTTTAAGCATAACAATTTCAAATCAGCGCCCCTTCCATTCATCCACATGAAGGGATTCACTTTTCTCATAAACCTCCTTCAGCAGTTTCTCACAATCGTCCTCTTTGAGATGAATTTTTCTTCCGACGAGTAGCAGGTCATCCCAAGAAGGATGTCCCTTGAAATTGACGGAAGTAGCATGTTCGCCGTTATAGCCTTCGGTACATAGGGTTAAATCATAGGCCGGAGCAAGCCTCCATTTTCCATCTTCACAAAGATAACTGAAGTTCTTGCAATGATCATCCTTGTTTCCCGTAAAATAATTGAAAGCCATCCGTCTATACATTTCTTTTACATCACTCTCGCTTCGCGTCAAATAGCCGGTCAAAGCCAATAAATTTGTATAATCAAGCGTCGGATTGCTGAGTGACAGACACAAGATACCGCCTGCGGTCAATACATGGAGCCGGATTCCGTTCTCTATGTCAAACCGTTTGCAAGCGAAGTATTTCCCATTTATCAGTTTAAAATCAGGTACATTAATGCCGCATTGCCGGGCTACTTCATTGTAGCGATATTCCATCACTCCCATATCTTTTGGATCGTAGGTATGCCTGAACTTCACTAACCAATGCCCTTCCGAATCCTGAAAAACAGCTTTAGGACGGCAGCCTCCACTATTCTGACTATTAAAATATAACAGCGAAGCATCCTCCGTATTCTTTTCACTCAGAACCTCCAACGCCTTCTGCTGGAGCAAATCAAAATCAGCAAGATTGGCAGGTTCCTTCATCATGGTTTCCGGCTCATATCTTAATGCCCCCATGCCGCTGTTGCCCACCATACTAAGTCTGTCGAGAACTGTGAGGTCAAAATCGTTAATACCGTTCTGTAACAGGATTTTATGTAGCAGATAACGTCCATACCCATCAGGAAGGCTGTCCTCGAACACACCAAAATTGCCAAAGAAAGGTTGTGGCTTGGCAAGGAATACACCTTTCTTTAAAGGCAGTTCCAAAGGCGAGATGGAAAAGCCGTTTGCAATCCATTCCGCATCATATTGAAATGTACACAACTTATTATCGGCAGCGAGCATCAAATCCCCCACTTTCCGATCCCGGTAATAAACAATCAGTTTCTCTATTCTTTTCATTTGCGGGCACGTTTCTTGTTCATGTTCTTTTTGATAATCTCCAACTCTTCCAATGTATCATATTTCTGTTGCACGAAGAGATTCTTCATCTCACCGGAATAACCTAAATACATGGCAATCTTAATAAGATTCTGCAATGATATGAAGTGGCTGTTCTCAAATCTGACAATATTGGCCAGGGCAACACCACTCTCTTTTGCCAACGTTGCACGGGATATATTTCGCTCTATCCTTCTGCAACGCAAGTCATGAGCTATCTTCTCCGCTATGTCTGCATCATTTTCGAGTGTATAGCTGAATACATCATCTAATATATTATCACTTATCTCCATATACCATCTGTAACATATAAAATATTATATGTTACAAAGATACTTATTTCTTTTTAAAAACAAAGTTTTCGGATGGTTATCCCCACAAGTAATTGGCAAGCAACAACCTTAGCAGCTCCAAATCAACGTTTCCATTGTCTCCCCGTTCTGAAACAGTGTTTCTTCCGCTTGCTGCAACCGCTTCTTCAGGCGGAACTTCTGTTGTGAGACGGACGAAGGGGATACGGCGGTGAATGTAGCTATCTGCGCATTGGTGAAACGCAAGCGGATGAGTATGCAGAGTTGCAGGTCGGAAGCGGTGAGTTGCCGGAAGCGGGCGGTGAGACGCTGGGTGAAACCGGCATAGATACGGTCGAGGAGTTGTTTCAGGTAGTCCCAATCGGTATCCGTCAGGTATTTGGGTTGGGTGCGGAGTTGCTCCACCAGGCCGTCGTGGTCTACCAGGGTAGAGGTGAGGGTGCGCATCTGCTCATCCAGCAGGCGGAGACGTTCGCCTTGCTTTTCCAGCAATTCCAGGTCGCGGGGTAGAGGACGTTTCTCATACTCCTTGAGGCGGTCGCGCAGGGTGCGGTTTTCATCGCGCAACTCGTCTTCACGGTCTTTCAGGCAGACGTAGGCTTCGACTGCTTCTTCTTTGGTATCGTCCGCTTGGGGCATCTGTTTGAGGTAGTCTTCCAGTTCGCTCATCTCGCGGCGGTTGTTGTGTAGGTTTTGCTCGTTCTCGCTCAGGCTGGCGGTGTAGTAGCGACGCATGGCATCATCCGAAATCTTTTGCTGCAACTTCCACAGCCAGACAATCAGCACAGCCAATGCCAGGCATACTGAAATCAGGATAAGCCTCTCTTTCAGGGGGAGCGGACTCAGACGGATGAGCTTAGTGCCGGAGAGTTCTTTCACTTCATCGTACTCGTGATGCAGGTCGGAAAGCATATGCACTACGCGGGCGCTGTCGGCTGTGCCGGAGCGTACCAATGAATCGGCACGGCAGAGGGATTGTTCGTAATCGGATAATGCTTTATTAGCAGGATTGGAGCAGGATGCTGTCAGCCCCAAGAGGAGAATCAGGAAGAAAAGGCGTATGATAGTCGTCATGTTTTAATGTTCAGTTGTTCTTTCTATTTTAAGCGCCTGGATAATCGGGAAGGTTCACGGCGCATGTCCCAAAGGTCGGCAATATAGACAACCTCGTCTTCTACATAAAAGATTAGCTTACTATGTTTACTTATTATCAACCCTCGATACAATTTAATCCGGTTTTTCAGTAGAGGCTCTTGATGTGCCAATTCCGGGTTTATAGCTATACGAGACTCCCATTTGGCTATATCTTGTTCAAATTCCTCAGCAGCCTTCTTGCCAAACTCACGAAAGATATAACGCACGGTATTTTCCCATTCACGTAAGGCACGAGGTGACCATTCTACTCTCATAAGCCCGCAATGAATTGCTTCATCCTTTGATGTGCTATCTCAGCAGGTATTCCTTCTCCTGCCGCAAATTCTGCCTCAGCCTCATCAATCCGGGCATTCAGTTCTTTCATGCTATAAGGAGCAAGACTTTCAGCCTTCTCCATTTCCTTACGCACAGCACGGTGATAAGCACGACGTACAGACTTCAATACCTCTATGCTATCAGTAGCCAATATTTCACGGGCCAATTCATTCCGACATGCATCCAGTTCTATAGCTTTCATAATCAATACATATTAATCGTTGCAAAGGCAAAGATAGTGTTTTCTCCTTACATTCAATAACAAGAGCGCAAAGTATTTTGCCCTTTGCGCTCTCCTTATACTATTTTAAAATATGAAATCAGAACTCGCTCGTAAAGTGGAACTTGATATGCTTGAAGTCCATCTGTGCCATTTGCAGCACGTAGCCGCTATCCGCCAGGAACACGTCCCTACCCTCACGGTCTTTCGCCATATATTGATACTTACGTTTCTTGAAGGCTTCCAGTTCTTCTGCGTCGTCGCTCTCTATCCAGCAGGCCTTGTACAGGCTGAGGGGTTCCCAACGGCACTTGGCGCTGTATTCATTCTCCAAACGGTATTGGATAACCTCGAACTGCAACTGCCCTACCGTACCGATAATCTTGCGACCGTTGAACTGGTTGACGAACAACTGTGCCACGCCTTCGTCCATCAGTTGGTCGATACCCTTGGCAAGCTGTTTCTGCTTCATCGGGTCGGCGTTCTCGATGTACTTGAACATCTCCGGCGAGAAGCTGGGCAGACCGCGGAAATGAAGCATTTCACCCTCGGTCAGCGTGTCGCCTATCTTGAAGGTGCCGTTGTCCGGCAGACCGATGATGTCTCCTGCCCATGCCTCGTCGATGGTGGTCTTGCGCTGTGCCATGAACTGGGTGGGCGAAGAGAAACGCATCGTCTTGCCATGCCGCACGTGCAGATAGGGGGCATTGCGCGTGAACTTGCCCGAGCATATCTTGCAGAATGCGATACAGGAACGGTGATTCGGGTCGATATTGGCGGTAATCTTGAAGATGAAGCCGGTGAATTTGGGTTCTTCCGGTTCTACCTCGCGCTCTTCCGCTTTCACGGGACGGGGGCTGGGAGCTATCTCTACGAAGCAGTCCAGCAGTTCCTGTACACCGAAGTTATTGAGTGCCGAACCGAAGAATACGGGGGCAAGGTCGCCTTTCAGGTATTCTGCCTTGTCGAATTCGGGATAAACGCCGTCTATCAGTTCCAGTTCGCCACGCAGTTTGTCCGCCAGCGTAGAACCGATTTGGGCATCCAGTTCTTCGGTATTGATGTCTACCTCTACCTTCTCGGTCACTACTTGCTTGGAAGGCTGGAAGAGGTTCAGATTATGTTCGTAGATATTATAGACACCTTTGAAGCGGGCACCGCTTTCGATGGGCCAGGTCAACGGGCGGACGTGAATGGAGAGTTCTTCTTCCAATTCATCCAGCAGGTCGAAGGGGTCTTTGGCTTCGCGGTCCATCTTGTTGACGAAGATAATCACCGGCGTATTGCGCATACGGCAGACTTCCATCAGTTTGCGGGTCTGGGTTTCCACACCTTTCGCACCGTCCACTACGATGATAACGCTGTCTACGGCGGTCAGCGTGCGGTAGGTATCTTCGGCGAAGTCCTGGTGACCGGGGGTATCGAGGATATTGATTTTGTAGTCGTGGTAGTCGAACTCCATCACCGAAGTGGTTACGGAGATACCGCGCTGCTTCTCGATATCCATCCAGTCGGACGTTGCCGTCTTTTTTATCTTATTACTCTTCACGGCACCTGCCACCTGAATCTGTCCACCGAAAAGCAGCAGCTTCTCGGTCAATGACGTTTTACCGGCATCCGGGTGCGCGATAATCGCAAAGGTTCGTCTTCTTTCTATCTCGCTCATACTAGTTGATAGTTGATAGTTGATAAATGATAGTTATGATTACTATTTACCAAGACTATCTTTTAATGTTTTTACTGTACTTGTTAATAACTTCACTAATTCTACACTTTCCTCATGAATAGAGGAATACATGCAGTCTGATATATAATCGGTATCATGTAATAATGATATCCAATATTCCGTTTCATAAGCCTCTTTCAAAGCTATATTCATTTTATTAAGAAAATCAGCCCGACTCTGAGCATGAATACCTTCACGCACTAAAGCGCCAATTGCCGTTCCACTTCGTAGAAGCTGTTTGGATAGAACATACTCCCCCTGCTTAGTTGATAAATATTTATATGCTTTTACAATCCGAATGGCAAAAACATACGACTTTTGTTGAGTGACATTATCTTCTATCATTATACTATTCCTATCTATCAACTATCATCTATCAACTATCAACTGAGAGACGCAGCTCGCAAGGCTCTCTTCCCAGTGGGGAATTTCAAGGTCGAAGGTATTTTTTATCTTTGTTTTATCCAATACAGAATAATGTGGTCGCGGGGCCTTGGCAGGAAATTCATCCGTATGCAGCGGACTCACCTTGCAGGTAGTAATCCCGGCCAGGCGATGGATTGCCAAGGTAAAATCGTACCAGGAACATACGCCCTCGTCACTGAAATGGTAGATGCCGGGGACGATGCCTTTATTGATAGCTGCGAAGATAGCACGTGCCAGGTCATTGGCATAAGTCGGCGTACCAATCTGGTCGAAAACAACGCCCAGCGTTTCACGCTCACGTCCCAGTCGCAACATGGTCTTTACAAAGTTATTTCCATAGATGGAGTATAACCACGCTGTACGGATAATCATAGCGCGACTGCAATTCTTCATTACCGCCTGCTCGCCCGCCAGTTTGGTAGAGCCATAAACCGAATTTGGGCAAG
>OGZX01003156.1_pt1 | contig 11747 bp, 19 predicted proteins | sample 1576881 | NCBI WGS metagenome assembly OGZX01 (sample SAMEA3541542, study PRJEB24748) | human gut metagenome | biome: human gut; feature: human-associated habitat; material: faeces | place: China | collected 2012
GACTTAAGCTGATCGTTCCAAAAACAGCCGCAAAGAAACTTACTTCAATGGGGATGGATGATGATATCACACTTTCGCACGATGCAAACAGTGCGATTTTCAAGACCGATGCATACTTGATTCGTACCCGGATCCGTGACGGTAAATTTGTTCCGTATCAGAAGATGTTCGTAAATATGGAGAATTACGCTATTGTGAACAGGGAGGAGCTTATAGGGGCCATGACCAGGGCGAAGATGTGTACGGATGAAAGCGTTCCTGCCGAGTTCGATATTGAAGGAGAGGAGATCAATGTGATTCTGCAAGACAAAGTAACAAATTATCGTGAAAAGATAATGCTCAAGAGCCCGATCGAAAAGCCGATCCGCATTGGATTTGATTCCAGGTTGGTGTTGGAAACGATAAAGGCGTTTACTTGCGAAAATATTACATTGAATTTTTCGTCGCCTTCTACGCCGATGATTGTTCAGGCGGAGGATTCGGACATGAAAGCGCTGGTTCTTCCGGTAAGGTTGAAAGGAGCAGCAAAATGAGAAAAATAGATGATCTGGTAATAAAGCTTTTGGAATATGATCTGCGTCCCACGCCGCAGGGCGGTTGGGAGATTACGGAGGCAATGCGCACGTTAATCCACGAAATCGCCGAGGAGTGCAATGGTCTGGAAATAGTCCAAAGAGTAACAGAAGGTAAAGAGGAGTGGCTTGAACAGGCCACTCCGGAGGAAATCTACATACACATGCTGAAAAAAATAGTGGAAGCACCGACAAGGATGCATATGATTTGCGTTCCTCGCGTCTTGATACCGCTCATAGACCAAAAGCTCCGCGAAAACGAGGAAATCTTTCCGCATGTTGTTGGACAGGAAGCAGAGATGCTTATCGACGGAGAATGGAAAAGAGGGAGAGTTGTTGGGGGATACCGGTTTAAAGACGGGATCGTGACACTTGAAACTCCAGAGGGGGAACGGATATGGTGCGGAGAAGATAGAAAGGATCTATACCGGCCGGCACAAGTGGATGATTAATCGCGAGGATAACGAGATGGAAGAAAGAGAAGGTAGATTGTGGTTTCTTTTCCGGTTCCTCCATGATGTTGAGGAAGAAATGTCGAAAGAAGAACAAAAGCAGGTGATGATAGAGAAAGCAATAAATCTAAAGCTCATGTGCGATTATGTTGTAAGCTGCTCCTATCTCGATATAGTGCTGATCATCTGCATGTTAAGGGATTACGTCCAAATGGTTGACGAAATAAGAGCGGACGATATTCAATGGTCAGCATATTATCGAGATAAATTCCTTAAAATGGCAGATCGGCTTTCGGAACAGATCGAATATGACTATGATGCGGCGAAAGAGAGATGCCTGACGAAGAGACAGAGAGAAGAAGACGCAGGAGATATTGGAGAAGATGCACTGGCGCTGGCCGTTAAGTATGGAAAGGTAAAGAAAAAGAAAGAAAAGGAGAAGAACAATGAAAATTAGTGTTTCAACGGATGGGAAAGATGTAACTGTAGATATGGAAAAAGAGAAGGGCGACCGGATTTTTAACAAACTTGTCGCCATGCTATTACAACCAGATACTGCGAACAACAATCCGGAATCATTTGTAACGCCAAAGCAGGAAAAAAAGACAGAAAAACCGGAAGAGGAATATAAAGGATTTATTTATATGAAATGCCCAAAGTGCGGCAAGGTTAAAGGATTTTGCACGAAAGGGATAAGAGAATACCGGTGCGGGTGTGGGCACATAACACCATTGCATGATTTAAAACCGCTCTATGTGAATTGTCAATGTGGTCAAAAATTTAAGTACATGACAAATATGGATGAAGATATGTTCGATGTAAAATGCATAGAATGCGGGAACCCAGTCGCGGTGTTATGGAATTCGAAGAAAATGATATATCAGACGATTATGTAATGGATCGAATGAAAGGAGAGCGGAGATGGAGAGGCTGACAGTACCCGATGAAAAAATAGAGGGTGGAGCGAGGAGGACTGTAATAGATGCGAGGGAAGTAAAAAAGAATGCTATGACAATTTACTGGGCCCTGAAGAAGTATGAAGATACCGATCTCGCGCCGGAGCAAATCCGGGAGCTGAAGGCGCGGGATACGGCTGAACATTTGGAAAACAAAAAACATACCTTGCGTTTACGCTTTGGAACTTGCCCAAAATGTAAAACACGAGTGAGCGATATAGAGGGCGGGAATTTCTGCCAGAACTGCGGACAGAGACTTAAGTGGGAGGACTGACATGCAGAAATCAGAGAAGATTTTTGAAGAGCTTAAAAAAGTATTTGAACACAATATTGTGAAAGAACTTAACGGAGATGGAACTGTTGATAAATATAGCATAAATCCGTGGATCGCATGGAATGAGTTAGAAGAAACAATCCGCAAGCACATGAATGATATCGATGCTAATACAACTGACCTGATAAGCAGAGAAGCATTGCTAGATGATTTCCGACACACAATCACAGAAAAAAGCGATACATTTGATTGGCTTAACATGATAGCAAGACAGCCTTCTGTGAATAAAGATGACGGATGGATACCGGTTGAAGACCAGTGTCTTCCAGAGAATGACGGATGTTATATTGTTACAGTGAAATGCGGAGATGAATATGTGACGGGATATGTATGCAATGATCGTGGATGGCAGTCACGGATCGGGTTTAACAATGGAGCAGTGGTTGCATGGAAAAAAGGTCCAGAGCCATACCGCAAGGAAAGGAGCGGAAATGAAGTGCAGGACAAATAATGCAGCGCGGCTGATTCGGAACCAGGGAGAACAGATATTAAGAGGGGAGGAAGATAAAAATGTCCGACAACATGGGAAAAAATGCGGAAGGATATCCGGATCCGACAGCCGGATCGGCATGGAGGAATATCCGAAAAGAAGAGAACCGGCGGGAAGCGGAGAGAATAGCCGTGATAAGTAACCTTATTCCGATTATGAAACAGACCGCAGAGCTTGCAGGCTTTGAGGTTGTCGGCCGGATTGTCCTCAAGGACAAGCGTACTGGAAAAGAATACAGATAGGAGCATGATATTATGAATGCAAGATATCCAAATTTGGAGTTATTGGAATACAAGGCGAGAGTGGCTTTGTCAAAAGATGAAGAATTCTTAAAGAACTTTGAAGCAAAAAGAAAGGATAACAAGTATGTTTATTCAGAGATAGATGCCGTGGTTTTTCCGCAGATTTGGGGAAGCACTTGCACAGGATTTGACGTTACTGAAGATGGAAGCCCTACGCTGGGTGGCTGCGCGATGACAAAAGAATATACAACGGTGCTTCATGAGCTTGCTACTGATATATACATCATATTTTTTCGGCGAGAAGATGTGCTACAAAGTAACAAATGCGAATGTGGAGTTCTTTGAGGATCTAAAAAAAAGACACATGGCCAGTTTAAGCGAGGCGAAGAGGAGGTATTGATATGAGTAAAAAGAGTGATGTTTCTCTGCAGACACTTGCGGAATTTATGAGAGATCTTGTATATGATGATTTTTCCAGAAATTTAAGATGGAGCCTTAGTGTAATTCATCCAAAGACTGATGATGGAGATGTCGGTTTCTCCGGAGGGATATGGACTGATTATCAGAAAGTAAAAAATCAAATGAGCATAAGTTTCGGATTTAGTGATACAAAGGGAATATATAATTTCAAAGCATGGATAAATAGCTCTGAGATTCGTTTCTCGTTCGGGGAGAATCCGACGTTTGAAGATTTCAAAAAAACTGCAGAGCGTATCTTTATCGATGAGGAGTTTTGTATAAAGACTAAAACTCCATACGAGCGGACAAGGGATAAAGTCTATGCTACGGGAAATAGGTGGGCGAAGGAGAATTTTGATGCCACTCATAATTAAAGGGAGGGCTACACTGTGTATACAAGGTGCCAAAAGTGCGGGAAGAAACTTACGGATTCGGAAAGTATGCGAAGAGGATATGGACCGGAGTGCTGGTCACAGATTAGTGGTATTTCTTCGGTTGATTCGGTCGGATCGGTAAACGAAGCTGAACTTCCAGGGCAAATGACCATATTTGATTTCCCTGATGCTATTCCAGATGGAGGCACGAATGGGTAAAATTGTCTTATTCCCTACACACAAAGATTACTGTGGAAAGTGTGTGTATAACGATGGAAAAACTGGTGGATGCGCAAATGAAGAATACATAAAAAATTCGTACAAAGTGAATTGCGTATGGAAGTATTGTCCATATAGGAAGGAGAAAAGAGATGGAAGAAGAGAAGGATGTTAAGAAAATAGTGATACATTATGAGGATGGCACAGAAAAGGTTATTGATAAAGGCTTTTTCTGTAACATGAAAGAGGAAGATGGAAGCGCGGTATTAGAATTTACAATGTGTCATGTATCAGGAAGAGAGATAGAGCTGATCGTTGAGGGATGTCTGCAGCTTGGATTTAAACTTGGGATGTTTGATAACAAGAAAGAGGAGGAGTGATTCTATGGAGGACCATTGCGTAGCATGCGGGGAAGTGATACCAGAGGGGCGTCAAGTGTGCCCGATCTGCAATCGGGAATATGAAGGGGTGCCAGCGCTTTCGAGAACAGATAACGAAACATTGATCTGCCCGGAGTGCGGTACCGCCCAGGCGTTAGATGACGCATTAAGGGGATCTGATATGCCGGAGGAAGAAAAGCAGGCGTATAAAGCGGGGATCCTGAAGGCAATATACAAATAGTCGGAGGTAAAATAGACATGGATATGAATAATTGCGTTGAATTTGTGGCTCTCACGAAAGAAGAAGTGGAGGAAATGATCGCCAAAGCAGCCCTTGCAGGGGCGTCTGTCGCAGCCGAGACGCTGGAAAAGGCGCATCAGAAAGAACAGAAAGAAATGAAAGACCGCAGATTGCACAACACAAGGCTGCTTCTTAGAAATTATAGGATGCTAAAGGAAAGTTGCTCAAAAGCAGTTTATCAGAAAGAGCATTCGGAAAAAACTACAGAAGAAGTCATAGAAGAACTTATGAGCATGAAGGCGAGCGATGGGGTAATTGTGAATTCAATCAAGGAGTCTTCAGAGCGGACGGGGATTATCATATCACATGTTGACCGGATGTTCGATGTTTACAGGATGTACTGTGGAAAGTATGGAGAGAAAGAGCGGCGCCAGTACAAAGTGATAAAGTTTATGTATATTACGAAAGAGCGGTTGTCTGTGGCAGAGCTGGCAAAGAAATTTAATGTCAGCAAGGTTACAATCTATGATGACATCAAAATTGCTGAAGAGCAACTTTCGGCTTTATTTTTCGGAATCAATGGGCTTCGTTTTTATTGATTTTGCAAGCTTCGCGAGAAATTAACGGAAAACGTTAACTTAAACTTGACTTAATAGCGGAAAACGAGTATGATATGGGAGTAAAATCATATCAAAAGCCATGAGCCACCGGTCATCCCGGTGGCTTTTTTCAATCGTTCTGGAGAGGGGGATAGAGAAAGAAAAAAGATGTGAGAATGCTCCTTAAAAAATAAAAGGAGATTTTACGATGAGCGGGTTTGGAATCTTAGCAATCTATGCAGTGATTATGATCACTGCAACACTGATATTTACAAAAAAGGAAAAAAACGTGGAAAGATTCTGCGTTGGAAGTCGTAAGGAAAATTGGATAATGTCTGCTTTAAGTATAGCAGCCACATGGATCTGGGCGCCGGCAATGTTCGTATCTACGGAAAAAGCGTATACGAATGGATTTGTCGGTCTTTTTTGGTTTTTGGTACCAAACATATTGTGCCTGATCCTTTTCATACCATTTGCAAAAAAGATACGAAGGGAAATGCCAGAAGGAATTACGCTGTCTGGCTACATGAGGGATAAGTACAAATCTGACGGAGTTAAGCGTGTATACCTCTTTCAGCTCATGGGCCTTTCGGTACTATCGACCGGAGTACAATTATTGGCCGGAAGCCAGGTACTAAGCGCGGCAACTGGAATGCCGTTCCAGTTGGTTACGGTTTTACTGGCTGCCATTGCTTTGTCTTACTCACTTTTTTCTGGAATAAAGGCTTCAATGCTGACGGACGCAATACAAATGGTTTTTATGCTGGCGGCAAGTACAGCGTTCTTAATCATGGCGATCAGAGCCGACGGAACTTCTGGAATACTGGAAGGAATACACGGAATATCTGGAAATTATACGTCGCTTTGGTCGGAAGATGGTATAGAGGTATTCCTTGCATTTGGATTACCGACTACAATCGGTTTGCTTTCCGGACCATTTGGAGATCAATCGTTCTGGCAGAGGGTGTTTGCTGTCAAGAGCAATCGGATCGGCCGCGCGTTTTTCGTTGGAGCAATACTATTCGGACTGGCGCCGTTCTCTATGGGTATTCTTGGATTTGCTGGGGCAGGGATTGGATATCAGGCGAAAGATCTTGGTGTCATCAATTTTGAACTGATTCAAGAGATGTTCCCAGCTTGGGTGGTGCTACCGTTTCTGTTCATGATCGTGTCTGGACTTTTATCAACGGTAGACAGTAATTTATGTGCAGCATCATCGCTCATGACAGATATGAACGGTGGAAAGGAACTCAAAAAAACAAAGTGTGCCATGATCGCCCTGCTTTGCGAGGGTATCCTGATTGCCAATATACCAGGAATGACAGTTACACACCTGTTTCTGTTTTATGGAACGCTGAGGGCGTCAACGCTGTTGCCGACCATCATGACATTGAAGGGAGTAAAGCTTACGCCCAAAGGAATCCAGTATGGTGTCCTTTCTGCGTTGGCCGTAGGGCTCCCTATTTTCGCCTACGGAACGGTTTTGAACAGTGGACCATATAAAACACTTGGAAGCCTTGCAACAGTGCTGCTAGGTGGAATTGTAGGGATGATAGTTACGAAGGCGGAGGTGCGGCATGGAAAGAGTGCTAGGTAAAAAGCAATCAATACAGAATGAAGACTGGCTAAAAGCTGGAAAGCGCATTGAAGAACTGGTTTCAAGAGAGGAACTGGATGAAAAGGTGCACTCAACCGTAGAGGAAAACCGTAGATGAAATAGGAAAACAGCTTGGAATGAAGCCGGAAGAGATTTTCCGGTTATCTGACTTCTCGAAAGAGGACTTTCTTAACATGATGACCAAAGGAGTTACGGGGTTTTCTAAAGCAGAATATGTCACAAAAATCTGATATCATTGTGTTATAGTACATATAGAACACAGACCGGCGGCGCGGAAGAAAGCGACTGCCGGTCTATTTGTATCCGAAAAAAATACGATATAGGAGGTGATGGCGGTGCCGAGAGCAAGAAGCCCTGACAGCATAGAGGCGGAGAAGTTGTATAAATCTGGCATGGCTCTTGTTGATATTGCAAAGAAACTCGGCAAGCCAGAGGGAACCGTACGGAGATGGAAGTCAACCCAAAAATGGGATGAAAACGGTAAAAAAAAACAAGGCGAGCGTTCGCAAAAGAAAAGTGCTTCAGAAAAAGCGAGCGTTCGCAAAAGAGGTGGGCAGCCGGGGAACCAGAATAGCAAAGGAAAACAGAATGCGAAGGGGCATGGAGCTCCGAAGGGAACACAAAATGCCTTAAAGCATGGAGGATATTCCGCAGTCTATTGGGATACGCTCGATGAAGACGAAAAAGAGCTAATTGAGACGATGCCGCAAGATGAAGAAGAAATACTGATAAATCAGATTATGCTTTTTACAGTCAGGGAGCGTCGGATCATGCAAGCGATTAATAAATACCGCAACGCAAAGGGCGGAGTATATGTGGCAGGAGTCACAAAGTTTGAAGAAAAGAGAGTTTTCAAAGACGATGAAGAAAGAGAACTTTATGATAATCGGGTGCGAGAGAAGGTAGAAAAGGGAGACAGGCTTCCTGGTGAACATTATAGTCTGCAGACAATGACTGCCTCTACGGCAGACTTGGTAGCCCGTCTGGAAAAGGAGCTTACCTCTGTTCAGAGTCAAAAGACAAAAGCAGTTGATGCTTTGGCTAAGCTGCGGTTTGAGAAACAGAAAATTGCGGGAGAGTCGAAAGGCAACGAACTGGTGCGTACATGGGCGGAAAGTGTCGTGAAAGCAAGGAGGGAGAAGGATGGATAACAACATGGATTGGCTTAAAGACTTCCTCGATGAGAGCATTCCGCTATGGAGAAACGATCCAGTGATGTACTTCCGTGAGGTGCTGTCCTTTGAACCGGATGAATGGCAGGCGGAAGCCGCTGAAGATCTGGCACATAATCCAAAAGTCAGCATCAAATCCGGGCAGGGGGTTGGGAAAACCGGTTTGGAGGCTGCCGTGTTCCTTTGGTTTATTACTTGCTTTCCATATCCTCGCATAGTTGCTACAGCACCAACAAAGCAGCAGCTACATGACGTCCTGTGGTCTGAAATATCGAAATGGATGAGCAACTCTCCGTTGCTCTCACAGCTTCTAAAATGGACAAAGACCTATGTTTATATGGTCGGCAATGAAAAGCGTTGGTTTGGAGTTGCTAGGACTGCTACAAAGCCAGAAAACATGCAAGGATTCCACGAGGATAATATGCTGTTCATCGTTGATGAGGCATCTGGTGTGGCCGATCCGATCATGGAGGCTATTCTTGGTACACTCTCCGGAGAAAATAATAAGCTGCTCATGTGCGGAAACCCAACAAAAACCACTGGAACATTCTATGACAGCCATACGAGAGATAGAGCACTGTACAAATGCCATACAGTGAGTTCTGCGGAGAGCAAGCGAACAAATAAGGAGAACATAGAATCTTTGATCCGGAAGTATGGGTGGGATTCTAATGTGGTCCGTGTTCGTGTCCGTGGAGAATTTCCGAATCAGGAAGACGATGTGTTTATAGCATTGTCAACCATTGAGCAATGCGGAAGCCGCCTGTTTGAACTTCCGGAGGATAGCCGGCTGCCGTATATCATATTCGGAGTCGATGTCGCCAGATTCGGTGATGACGAAACCGTAATATACAGAAATGCACGCGGCAAGTTGAAGATTGCGACGAATAGAAGAGGGCAGGACCTCATGAGAACAGTCGGCGATATTGTCCGTCAGTATAAGAAAGCGATTAAAGAGTTTCCCGATTACCGTGGTAGAATCTATGTGAATATAGATGACACTGGCCTTGGCGGCGGGGTGACAGACCGATTACGGGAGGTCAAAAGGGAACAAAAGCTGAACAGGCTGTACGTTGTTCCTATTAACGCTGCTGAAAAGATCGAGACGGATACAAAAGCAGGGAAAGACGCCGCGGAGCATTACAATAATCTGACAACGCACATGTGGGCGACATTGAAGGACCTCATGGAGAATAAAGAGGTTGAGATTGAGGAGGATCAAGAGACGTTCGCTCAGCTTTCATCCAGAAAGTACTTCCTTGCGAGCAACGGAAAGCTGGAGGTTGAAAGCAAGAAAGAAATGAAAAAGCGAGGGTTGGACTCCCCGGACCGGGGAGATGCATTGGCATTATCCGTATATCTCGGAAAAATCAAAAAGTACACTGGAAGCGCGCCGAATCAAGAAGGCGCTGCCGGTCTTGGAAAGAGCAGCTATTGGAGAAACAAATAGGAGGTGGATATCTGTGGGCATAATGAAAAAGAAAGAGGCGTATGTCACGAAAGGAAATCGCCTGATAGAAGAAAAGAGACTGCCGGAAGCAACTGAAGCTGTGGTGGAAGGACTGAATTTTTACCAGAACAAGATTATAAAGGCTTTGAATGGACATCCTGTTGCAGACACCGCACTGGTCGTTGTTGCGCTGAAAAATACAGCTGATATGCTTGAAAAGCAGGAGCCGAATTGCCGAGGACTGGTCAAATGGCTCGACAAGACAACTACAAAACCGGAACTGCAGGCGAAGAGGAAGGTAGAAAAAACACGAAAACGATGAATGAAAGGAGGGGATATCCATGGCAGAAATAGGCCGCATAGGTCAGAAGCGATGGAATGGCGTGCTTTATGAAGAATTTCTTCGTGATCTTCAGGGAATACGTGGCGTCGAGGTTTACCGGGAAATGGCAAACAATGATGACACAATCGGCGCTATCTTGTTCGCCATTAAGATGTTGATCCGCCATACGGTGTGGAACATAGAACCTGGCGGCGACTCGGCAAAGGACCGTGAGGCTTCGGAGTTTGTTGAATCGTGTATGGGAGACATGCAGAGTACATGGACAGATACAATTTCAGAAATCCTATCGTTTTTGGTCTATGGATGGAGCCTGCACGAAATTGTATATAAGCGGAGGATGGGAAAAAGCCGGAACCCGCGGACGAACAGTAAGTATTCCGACGGATTGATAGGCTGGCAGAAGCTCCCGATCCGCAGCCAGGACACGCTTTATAAATGGGAGTATGACAAGCACGACAATCTGGTCGGCATGACGCAGATGCCGCCGCCGGATTATGGCTTTATCACAATCCCAATGAAAAAAGCCATGCTTTTCCGGACGGAGAGTGCAAAAGACAATCCGGAAGGGCGAAGCATATTGAGAAATGCGTACCGCCCGTGGTACTTCAAGAGGAGGATCCAGGAGATTGAGGCGATAGGTATTGAGCGGGATCTGGCAGGGCTCCCGGTATTTCACGCTCCAGACGGAACGGATATTTGGGATGATACTGATCCGGATATGGTGAAAATAAACGCCGCCCTCACGAAAATGGTGAAATCGGTCCGCCGTGATGAATACGAAGGACTCGTATTACCACATGGCTTTGAATTTGAATTGGTCAGCACTGGTGGAGCAAGGCAGTTTGACACAAATGCAATCATCAACAGGTATGATACAAAGATAGCCATGACAGTTTTGGCGGACTTCCTCATGCTTGGACACAATAAGGTTGGAAGTTTTGCGCTTAGCTCCGATAAAACGGAACTTTTTTCTGTCGCGATATCTGCATTCTTGGACGTTATCTGCGAGACGTTCAATAACCAGAGCATACCGGCACTTATTGATATCAACGGCGATCACTTCAACGGCATTACGGATTACCCGAAGATGACTCATGGAGAAATTGAGGATGTTGATATGAAGTCCGCAGGACAGTTTATTAAGGATATGACGGGTATTGGAGTAATTGTTCCGGATGATGGGCTGGAGGACTATGTTCGTGAAATTGGACATCTTCCAGAAAGGACCACAGACAGTAGAAGAGAGGATCCCAAAAGGACAAAACAGCAGAACCAGAACCAACCGCCAGAGGATGAGTCGGAAGAGCAGGAAGAAATAGATGATGACCAGGACGAGAAAAATGCCGAAGCGGCAAAACAGAGGCTTGGGGGGGAGCAGTAGCGCATGTATATTTTCAAAAACCCCAAACTTTTAGGGAAGGCAAAGAAAAGAAGCAAAGAAAACCTGCGCCTGCTCAATATGTTGAACCGATATATCACAGATACAGCGGTTGTTCCAGTATCTATTCTCACGAGATTTTGGGCGGATCAGGCTGCGGCAATTACATATAAGGAAATCCGGCAGTTGATAGAGGACGATGATATTTCAAAAGAAGATCTTGAGAATTGGTCCAAAGATTATTCTTCGTTTGTTTCTAACACACTGGAGCCTTTATGGATTGAAGCTATAATTGCCGGACAACTTAGCAATGCCATACTAAATGAAGTTCGAGACAAAGGATTTGAGTTCGACGCAACGGATGCGGGCATAAGAAATTGGATCAAGGAACGTGGAAGCGAATTTGTGACCAACGCTGTAGAAGAGCAGAAAAAAGCTATTCAACGGCTTACGATGAAAGCTGTTAGG
>OGZX01003157.1_pt1 | contig 11745 bp, 7 predicted proteins | sample 1576881 | NCBI WGS metagenome assembly OGZX01 (sample SAMEA3541542, study PRJEB24748) | human gut metagenome | biome: human gut; feature: human-associated habitat; material: faeces | place: China | collected 2012
CGTCCGTATCGTTACGAGGTATATCTGGATGATAACAATATCGCCGTAGATTACGCTCCGTCTCACCAGAGTGCCGTATATAATATCACCTTCGAAGGGGAAGGCCCTGCCTATCTGGTATTCAACAGCCGCAACGGCCAGTTGACGAGCGATGGCAAGAACATCAGCGGTTATCAGTTCGTCGACCGGAAGACCAAGGTCTACCTTTATGCCGAAACCGACAAAACTCCGCAGCAATGCGGCACGCTCGACGGCAGCACCGTGAAGTACGGGGAAACCTCCGTGGAAGGAAAAGACGCCGCCCTGGTGTTGGCTTACGGCAACGATGTCAAGCAACTGGGTATTCGTTACGGTATCTCCTTTATCAGCGAAGAACAGGCAAAGAAGAACCTCGAACGCGAGATTGCCGCTTACGATGTCGACGTAGTAGCCAAGATTGCCCGCAACGACTGGAACGAAGCCCTTGGCAAGATCCAGACACAAGGCGGAACAGATAACGACAAGATCGTATTCTATACCTCTCTCTACCGCTGCTACGAACGTCCGGTCAACCTGAGTGAAGACGGCCGTTATTACAGCGCTTTCGATGGAAAGATACACGAAGACGGTGGTCGCCCGTTCTATACCGACGACTGGATCTGGGACACTTACCGTGCCACTCATCCGCTGCGTATCTTGATCGACAACGAGGAAGAAAGCAATATGATCAACTCCTTCTTGCTGATGGCCGAACAGATGGGTACTAACTGGATGCCTACTTTCCCCGAAGTAACCGGCGATTCCCGCCGTATGAACTCCAACCATGCCGTAGCTACCGTGATCGATGCCTGGAAAAAAGGAGTACGCGGTTTCGACCTGGAGAAAGCCTATATAGCTTCGAAGAAAGGTATCGAAGAAAAGACTTTGATCCCCTGGTCGGCAGCTCCTGCCGGATGGCTCGACGAGTTCTATAAGGAACACGGATATATCCCGGCATTGAAACCCGGCGAAAAAGAAACAGTAGCGAATGTTTCTATCTGGGAAAAACGCCAGCCTGTTGCCGTTACTTTAGGTACGGCTTACGACCAGTGGTGTCTCTCACAGATTGCGGCCGAATTGAAGCATTACCTGCGTGAGTCGTACAACTACCGCAATGTGTTCAACCCTGAAACCCGTTTCTTCCATCCGAAGGATAAAGACGGCAAATTCATCGAACCGATGGATTACCGTTATGACGGAGGCCTGGGAGCACGCGATTATTATGACGAAAACAACGGTTATATATATCGTTGGGACGTGCAGCATAACATCGGCGACCTGATCTCTATGATCGGTGGCGACAAAGTCTTCACTTCGGCTCTCGATTCTATGTTCAACGAACCGCTGGGAATGTCCAAATGGAGTTTTTATTCTTTCCTGCCTGACCATACCGGTAACGTGGGAATGTTCTCGATGGCGAACGAACCTAGTTTGCATATCCCGTATCTGTATAACTACGCCGGCCAACCCTGGAAAACGCAGAAACGTATCCGTACGCTATTGAACCAGTGGTTCCGCAACGACCTGATGGGGGTTCCGGGTGATGAAGACGGTGGTGGAATGTCGGCATTTGTCGTATTCAGCCAGATGGGTTTTTATCCGGTTACTCCCGGTTCACCTACGTATAATATAGGTAGCCCGGTATTTACCGATGTGAAGGTAGACCTGGGTAATGGCAATACGTTCGAGATCAAGGCAAACAATGCCTCCGAAGAGAATAAGTACGTACAGTCGGCCAAATTGAACGGTGAAGTACTGAACCAGCCTTGGTTCCAGCACAGCGATATCGCTCAGGGCGGTCTGTTGGAATTGGAAATGGGTCCGCGGGCTAATAAGGCATGGGGTACTGCAACACCTCCGCCTTCTGCTGCTCCGATGCCGAAATAATCGAAATACAGTATAAATAAAAAGCCGGTTGATTCTTTTTCAACCGGCTTTTTTGTTGCCTTACTTATTCTTTTTTATTGCCTTATCTATTATATAATGTATTGTGAACCAACTCCCTTAATTTATTAATATCGACCGGCTTGACCACATAATCCGTAAAACGGCATTCGCGGGCAATCTCTTTTTCCCTTTCAAAAGCAAACGCTGTCAGTGCGATGATCGGTATTGTCTCCGACAATTCACGGATGATGCGGGTTGCCTGGAAGCCATCCATTACCGGCATTCTCAAATCCATCAGGATCAGGTCGGGATCATACTTCTGGTACATCTCTACCGCTTCGTCCCCGTTCCAGGCATGGTATAGTTCATATATTTTCCCGAACAACGTTTGCAGTAGGAAATAGTTTTCGGGAACATCCTCGGCGATCAGTACCTTCTTCCTTCTGGAAACAGGCTTTTCGACTACGGGCAGTGGGAGAGGTGCATCTTCTTCCTCCGGTATTTCAGGTATATCTTCATTGTCCTGTTCAAGCGGAAGTGTGAACCAGAAGGTAGAGCCTTCTCCCTGTGCCGAATCTACTCCGATACTACCCCCCAGGTTTTCCACGATCATTTTGCTGATCGTAAGGCCGAGTCCCGTACCCTGTTTAAAGTCGTTTATCTTGATAAAACGGTCGAAGATACGGCTCCGGTTCTCTTCGGCGATACCGATACCGGTATCTCTGACGCTTATTTTAAGGAAGCCCCTCTTCCTGGCATAAGAAAGGGTGATACTGCCTTCGGAAGTAAATTTGATTGCATTGTTTATAAAGTTCGTAATCACCTGTATCACCCGCTGTGGATCTGTCTTGAGGATAACGGAAGGTAATTTGTCGTCGAACAACAGTTGGACATCCGAAGTCATCTTGAGTGATTCAGCCTGGTGTATTTCCCGGCAAAGCTCTTTGATATCCGTTTGTGCTATGTTATACTGCAAAGTGCCCGATTCTATTTTAGAAAAGTCCAGGATATCCCCGATCAGGTTGAGCAACAGGTTGTTGTTCTTGTGGATAATATCCAGGTATGCCTGCCTGTCTTCCTTATCTTCCGTTTCCGCTATCAGGTCGGAAAAGCCGACGATAGCATTCAGGGGTGTACGTATTTCGTGGCTCATATTGGCCAGGAAAGCCGATTTTAGTTTGTCCGCCTCTTTTACCTTGATCAGTTCGATCTCTTTTTCTCGCTGCTTGGTGATATTGGATGTGTAGCTTATTATTTTGCTGGGCGTACCATCTTCGTTCAGCTTGTAAGAGCGAACATTCGAATTGATCCAGTATGTTTTACCGTCGAGGATACGGCGGTACACGGACGCATAACTGTTTATTTCACCATTGAGTAGCCTTTTGAACTGCTGGTTGTACACCCTGTCGAAGTCCTCCGGATGCAACGTGCCGGCAAAGTCCTGCAGGTAGTTCAGGTTCTCCCGGCTCAGGTAGGATAATAGCTTGTTCTCGGTAATATTTTCATTCAGGCTGAAATCTACATTCAGTTTGTCGGAAGCCACATCATATTCCCAGATGATAGAGTCGCCGGTATCGACGGCTACTTTCAGTTTGGTCAGGTTATACCGGGTCTGCTCCGCCTTGAGATAGTTTTCCGTATCATCGAACACGATATAAAAGAATCCGAAGATAACATCCTGTTTATCTTTCAATACAACACCTTTTACCTGTAAATATTTAACATGATCCTTTACGGTCGACCGGTAGTAGCCTGTATCGGAAACCGCTTTGAAGTTATAGCACAGTGTGAAAGCTACATCTTCTCCTTTTTTCAGTTTATCGTTTACCCATTCCGGAATATTGGGATTCTCGAAAGCGTTTAATCCTATGGCTTGGTCGCGCGTGGTTCCGAATATTTCAAGGTCTGCATTATTCAGGTCGAGCAGGTTTCCTTTCTCGTCATACAACTCTACTCCCCAGGGTAACTTGTCGAATATGATCTGGAATTTGGATTCGCTTTGCAGCACCTGCTTCATGGAGTTCTCCATCATCCCCTGTGCATGTTCCCGTTCGATGGCAATGGAGACGATGTCGGTCAGCATGCGCAGGTTCTCCACGTCTATGGCATTCCATGCACGGTGGGCCTTCACGCAATCCAGTCCGATAAATCCGTTGACTTTTCCTAGATGAAGCACGGGAAGGACCAACAGGGAGACAATATCCTGCAAACGCAGCAGATGTTGTTCGGTTGCAGCTTCCTCGGGCATTATTTCCACATCGGGGATAATGACATCCTTATTCTCTTTTATCTGTTCGATCCACCAGGGGATATCTTCTATCGACAACTTGCGCAACAGATCTTCACGCATGGAGACCACACCTTCGTGCGTCACTTCATGCGTGAAGTCTACCATATTTTTTTCATCGTCGAAGATGCCTATATATACGCGGTCTACTTTGAAAAACTTCAGGACAATCAATAGAGCCTGGTCGATGGCTTCGTTTTGTTCCGACCTCAGTAAGAGCGACAGTACATCGGAGAGTGTTTTCCGTAATGCGATCATATCAGTCAGCATCCGGTTCTTATATAAATCACCATCACTAGAAGAAGGGCATTCCTTTTTCAAGATCTCAATTTCACGGATCAACTCTTCTCTTGAATAGTTAGTGTATGCGCTGCTCATATAGGTCTACGAAGTTTATATGTTGTTGTATTAAATACAAAAGTACATATAAATATTGATTATCAAAAGAATTTCAAGGCTTTCGTATAATATAGACCTGTCGTTTCATATTTTGGGCAATACCCAGGGAGCCCGATAGTAAGCTTTTGATAATGCAGTAGCCTCATTATCACCGACAAACAGACTGTTGGCATCGTCCCAGCGAACTTCGCGTTGCAGACGGCATGATATATTTGCCAGGTGCGACATTTTGGCTACCCGTGCACCGATGGCAATGTCGGCATTGGGCAAATCACGACTTTTTATGCATTCCAGGAAATTTCCTACGTGGTTGTACAAGCCTTTTCCTTCTCCTTTTTTGAACGGGACAGCCTCCATACGGGGTGTTTTGTCTACCACAACCGGCAGCACTTCCCAACCGGCGCGAGTGAGTACCAATGTCCCGTTTTCGCCAAAGAATGCCAGTCCTTCTTTCTTATCGAACGGGCCGTGGTTGATACCGCAGGCATGATCCCAGATAATATTGAAATCCTTATAGGCATAAGTGGCCATCAGGGTATCGGGAGTCTCCATCGCATCGTCGGGATAGGCAAACTTACCGCCACCGGAGAATACGCGGCTGGGCAGGTCGGCGTTCATGCCTTCGAGGGCATAATCCAATAGGTGCACGCCCCAGTCTGACATCAGGCCGCCGGCATAATCCCAGAAGAAGCGGAAATTATAATGGAAACGGTAGGTGTTGAACGGACGTTTCGGAGCCGGGCCTAGCCACATGTCGTAATCCACTCCTGCGGGAACCGGGCTGTCGGGTATGATGGGTAGGGTAGGTTTGCTGTCCTGGTAAGCCCATACCTTCACGGTGCGGATACGGCCGATGTTGCCGGCTTTCAGGTAGTTGGCCGCTTCGTCCCAATGCGGATCGCTGCGTTGCCATTGGCCTACCTGTACGATACGGTTGTATTTGCGGGCGGCTTTCTCCATCAGGTTACATTCTTCGATGGTGTTGGAAAGCGGTTTTTCAACATATACGTCTTTACCGGCCTGGCAGGCAAAGATTGTAGGGAGGCAGTGCCAGTGGTCGGGAGTCCCGATGATTACTACGTCTACGTCTTTGTTGTCTATGACCTTACGCCAGTCTTTGTATAAGTTAGGGACTTTCTTACCGGTGCTTTTTTCAACATCGGCAGCCCGTTTGTTCAGCCATTCGTCGTCTATATCGCAAAGGGCGACGCATTCCACTTCCGGGTATTTCAGGAAATTGCTGAGGTTGGAAAAGCCCATCGAACGGCATCCGATCAGGGCTACTTTTACTTTATTACTGGGAGCCGCTTGTCCGTAGACAGCGCTGTATGCGCTACCGAACAATGGCGATAAACTTAGTCCGGCAGCAGATAATGCGGACTTTTGTAAAAAATTTCTTCTATTCATGGTATTTAAATTATGTGTTCGCGAACAGCTTTGCAATAATACGAAAAATAGTTCTATATTTGTGCCCTGAATAAAAGAAAATGTCGATGATATCCCCTCAAGATACTAACTGGTATGTTTTATATACGGCTCCACGCGCCGAAAAGCAAGTAAAAGAACGAATAGATATGTTGGGAGTAGAATGCTGGTTGCCCTTGCATCGTACTCCGCGCGTATGGTCGGATCGTGTGAAGATTGTCGAGATACCTTTGTTCAGTTCGTATGTGTTTGTCAGGTGTACGGATACTGTTTTACGCGATTTATTGAAGGTGTACGGCGTTATCCGGATTGTTTTTTATAACAGCAAACCGGCAGTTGTCCGCCAGGTCGAAATCGATGCCATTAAAGAGTTCCTGGAACAGGCTGCCGAACATGAACTTTGCCCGGGTGAGGAGGTAGAGATTCTAACCGGTGCGATGCGGCATGTTTCCGGAAAGATAAAGAAGATAAAAAAGAACCACCTCATGCTCTTCCTGGAGCAACTGGGCGCAACAGTCTGTGTGAAGCTGACGGATGTGGCGCGGGTGAATAGGTTGAAATAATTTGGTTTTCTGAGTAATTATTCGTTACTTTGTGACATATCAAAACGAATAATAAAATGAAAGAGTTTAATTCAAAAAAGCAAGAAATGATTCATGCTGCTAAAAAGGCAGTAGCTGATAAGAAGGCATGGATGAAGGCTGTTTCGGAAGGAACGCCGGTTCAGAAATTGAGACATGATGGGATTAAGATTGTCAAACTTCAATAAATTCAAATAAGAATGACCTTAATCTCAACTATTTCAATTAACCAAACCTCACCTTACAATGTTCAGATTATAGATGATGGTTTTTCTTTAGGTTTTATTACCGACAATAATATCAGTTATAAAATAGCCTTTTCAGAAGACAATAGCATTTATGAAAGATCATAGACAGGCTTTAAGGAATCGACTGTTTAATATTTGGTATGAAAACTATCCGTGTAAAGATTCTTTTAGAAAGATAACAATAGCTATTGATGTAGATACAGAAATGTATTTTGTTTCATTAATTGTATCAAAACACCATCCTGAGTTGGAAATGGTTTGTTTTCAATTTAGTCGATATTTGGATGAATTAATAATTAAATAAAAGGAAGCCTCAAAAGATGAATAATTCTTTTGAGGCTTTTCTATATACGAGGCTTGCCTCGTTGGGGAGTCCTCGTGTTATTTTTGTATCTGTATCTTGAAACTCTTATTTCCTGCTACGACAATGTAATTGCCTTGCGGTAACCAAAGAGACTTATCTCCCGATAGATTATCGTATTTATGTAAGAGTGTCCCGCTGAAAGTGTAGATGAATACGGTTTCGGGGTGGGAGGTATGGATATGCAGATAGGTATCCTCCGTCCGGACTTTCGTATCGTTTGTGCAGATTGTTTCGTTGGCAACCGGGTCGGGATTGCGGACGATACCGTCGATACTGATCGCGATAGGTTGGCGTACATATTTGATAATGTATGCACCGTCGCTCGAACGTGGAGTGATCGTTTCGCCTCGGTCGGTGGTGACGATGGGAGAAGACTGGTCGTATTCCTTGTCGAGTGTCAGGTAGAAACGGAAACTGCTCCAGGCTTCTACTTCGTACTGGCCGGCTACAGGGTCGGTGGTTGCTCCTTCTATTTGAGGAAGGGTGACGAGGTGGTAAACCGGAGGAACTGGAGTTGGCTCAGGATCAGGTTCGGGCTGGGGATCCGGGATTTTGCTGAAAGTAGCAGAGATTGTGATGTTTTCCGATACGGTCAATGTATTTCCGGAATTGAAAGGGGTGCCATTTACCGTTAGCTCGCTCAGTTTGTATTTGCCTTCTGGGGTGGCTGTGATGGTAAGTTGGGTTCCGCCTTGTACCTTATCCTCGGATTTTATCGTACTGGCAAGCTGGTCGGTAATGGTTAATTCACCATGATCAGGCTTGTCGAAAGTAATGGTATAAAGACTCAGGCTTACAAGGGGGATACTGGGTTGGTTATCTATCGTTACCCCGTAAGTATTGTCGTTATTAATTTTTTTTAGTTTAGGCAGGGTGTTGGTATTGAAATCCCAGGCATCGGATGGTGAAAAAGGATAGTTTTCTCCGTCCCATTCTTCGCCATTCAGAGATGTATTACTAGTGTCCCACTGGCCAGGAATGTCTGAATGTGCATAATTACTAGTTGTAGTGCCTGAATTTGTTCCTGCAATACGTCCTGTGGAAGCCGCATAGTTGATAACGCCAACAGTATTAAGAGCTACGCAATTCGAGATAGAACCCGAATTCTCTCCTGTAATGCCGCCGACATGTCCTTCATCACCCTCGGTTTTGGTTGCTTCTACTTTACCTGTGGCATAACAGTTTGTTACCTTTCCGGGATTGTACCCGGCAATCCCTCCGATGTAATTTTCTTTTCCGCTTGCTGAGATATTCCCTGTTGTGTAGCAATCTTGTATATCACTATGAACAGAATTTTTATCGTAATTCCATCCGACCAAATTACCGATATAGTTTTCTCCTCCTTCAGACGTAATGTTAGCTGTTGAATAACAATTTTTTATACTTCGATAATTTAATGCAGTAAGACCTCCTATGATATTTGTTTGTCCTATAGTGGATATGTCGCTTGTTGGCGTTGAATAATGTATCAGTTGGTTTTCTTCTCTGTTATCAATTGCATTATATTGGCAATTCGTTAAATTGACAAAGCTATATCCGGTTATCCCTCCAACATAATTATCCTCTCCTTTAACATTAAACCGGGTAGATGATTTACAATCGGTAATAGTTTCATATGTGGATATATATCCAACTATTCCACCGATGTAACTCAGAGCCCCGTCAACCGTTATTATACCGGATGATTTACTGTCTGTAATAGTATTATACATCATATATCCCACGATACCTCCTGCGTATGTGGTCGTTTCTGCGAAATTGGCAGATGAAAAAATGCAGGTTGCTGATTCACATGCTGTAATTATAGTCTTATTATATCCAACAATCCCACCGACGCAATAGGTATAGCCTTTTATATTGTTGGGAGCATCGGATGTTAATTCCATTTTAATGGTTCCTGAGGTTGTACAATGGTCAATGGGATAGGACGTTTCACTCATACCGGCAATACCACCGGCTTTGATAAAATACAGCCTTTCATTAGTATTTTTTGGGGGGATATTTGTCTGGTATTTTACATGTATATCACATGAAGAAGTACATTTTTCGATTGAATATCCACTTATGACATTAGACTGGTTGCCACCTACAATCCCTCCACATCCTTCATTTTGGAAATTAGGAATGAAATCTATTTTTCCTTGTGCGGTACAATTTTTTATGAAACCTCCGTTTTTTGAAGTAATTCCTCCTGTTGCGTATCCTCCGACAGATGTAATACTGATATTTGCATTGCAGTCTGTTATGGTTGGTATAGTCTGACTAGTAAAGCTGTTTTCTCCAACTATTCCTCCGATAGAAGCAGACGTATGATCGTTGTCTTTTCGACCGGAAGTTAATATACCTTCAAAACTACAATCTGTAACAGTTCCTTCATAGTTGACTCCGGCGATACCTCCGATGGCTCCCCCTTGTGCTTCTTGATAAATGATTTTACCGTTTACTGTACAATGATCGATAGTTGAATATTTACCGGCGGCTACTATCCCTCCGGCATAATCGTCATAATCGCTGGAAGTATAATCAACTTTTTTATTTATGTCACAATCGGTTAATTGAATGTCCTTTATGTTCGCATGATCTGTTATTCCAAATAGACCGGCTGCGTTTAAAGTAGATACATATATATTTTGTATCTTGAAATTTCCTCCATCGAAAGTACCTTTGAATGGGTAAGTGTTCTTTTCTCCGATTGGTATCCAATCGTGTCCTGTCAGATTTAGTTCTTTGGTGAGTGTTATAGTTACTCCTTCAAACCCTGTTGTTTTACTGGGACTGTCTCCTGTTTGTGTATCTTCGTTCACCATTTTTGCAATCCAAGCTAATTCAGCTTCGGAAGATATGTCGATCGTTGTCGAAGTAATAGACCAGTCAGCCGGAGCTTGGGCCAGATCTTCCCATGTTTGCATTGTGTTATCTTCTGCTAATATCCCTTTCGATAGAGAGCAGAGGATGATTGTTATTAATAGGCGAAGCCGAATAAGATGTAAATGTTTTTTCATCATCATTTATTTTTAGTTTGGGTATTATTTAATTCTTCAAGAAGTTCTTTTCCCGGTTTCAGCTTTACGGAGAAACGTTCGGAAATCATGTGAGGGGCTCCTGTTTTGGGATTTCGTGCCAGGCGTTCGGCCTGGTGCCATCTTGTAATGACGCCGAAACCTGTCAAGCGGATTTCTCCACCTTGTTTCAGTTCGTCGGTGATAATGCCGGTCAAAGATTGGATAACCTTTTTGACGGCAATTTGTGTTTGCCCTGTTTTATGGGCTAACTCGTTGATTAATTGTTGCTTGTTCATAAGAATGACTAGAAAAAACGTTCGTTTTTTCTAGTCATTTTCTGAAGTGTCATAAAAAATAAATGTTTATGGGTAAATTAGAGTAGGTAAGATTTGAAAATTGTTGAAAAACAAGAGAAAACAAGATTATCAAAGTTTATGTCCGATAAATTTGAATATAAAAATATAACCCGTAACTTTGTGACAAATTAAAACGAACGTTTAATCTAGTCATTCCCTGATATATCTTTTAGTAAAATACTTGCGGCTTTATCTGATAATACTTACGTTTTTTGTCCGAAATACTTAGTCTTTTTATATTGAATACTTCTTATTTATGACATTTGTTTCGCATTTTGTATTTCAAAAGTTTGCCACATTCGCCATTTATGCCACTAAAGTTATTTCATTTTCAACTGCCATATTTCGTTATCTTCTTCAAATATTTTCCGGCTGATAATCTGCTGATTATCCCTTCATGTATCCATTTTCCCAAATGACGGTCGATGGTTCTTTCGGGGATTCCCCGGGACATGCCGAGTGCCTTGGCTTCGGAGGTGCGGAAGGTGGCGGGGAGGTCGTTGAAGAATGTTTCGTAAATATTGGGATCGCTGGGTGGAGTGAAATCGGCATCGTGCTTTAACATCGTACCTAATGTGAGCATGTGCTGCTGAAACATAAGGACGAACATCATGGCAATATCGAAGTCTATGTCTGAAACGACCTGTTCATCCAACGTGCTCTGTCGCTCCACTTTGCGCAGGGCGGTGAGAAACATGCTGATACAGAAATGAGTACGTCCCAGACGGTGTACCACGCTCAGGCGGTCTTCGTTGCCGAACAACCGGGCCTGTTCCGACATGCGGGAGAAACGGTGGTTCATGCGGTTACGCTGTTGCTCGGTGTAACGTACGAAGGTCGGGTTATTGTCGAGGTAGATGCCGGCTTCGAGGATGGCGGCGCCTACCTTTGCATAATAACGGTCGGCATGTATGTTGTCGTCTTCGCTGGTCAGGAGTTTCCATTTCGGAGCCTCGTTGAAGGTGTAAGCCAGGAAACGGCTGAAAAGACCATCGTCGGCCGAAGGGATGAGCCGTACGAACTGCCCGAAGGTTCCGCTCGTGAGCAGTCCCATTAGCGGACGGTTGCAACTCACTGTTCCGCCGGAAATGGATGACCGGTCGATCATCTCCTGATGGGCGATCTGGTTGAGCAGGTAGGTGTATTTACCGTGGTCGTTGTGGATGGCTTCGATCAGG
>OGZX01003162.1_pt1 | contig 11738 bp, 15 predicted proteins | sample 1576881 | NCBI WGS metagenome assembly OGZX01 (sample SAMEA3541542, study PRJEB24748) | human gut metagenome | biome: human gut; feature: human-associated habitat; material: faeces | place: China | collected 2012
GGGGTTCAGGCTGACAATGGTCTTGATGCCGTAAGGTTTTGTGGTGAGGCTGACAAATTTCATCATGGGGATGGGACCGATGGCAATGACAGCGTCATACTGGTTGCCAGCTTCGATGAGGGATTTCAGTTTGTCTGTAACGAAGCCTTTTTCGCCTTTTGTGCCATCATCGGTCATCAGGTAGTAGTTGTCGGCAACAGCGCTCATTTCCTCTTCCAGAATAACGATGTCCTTATTTCTAAAGCCAGCGATAACGTCTACTTCTACGCCCAGTTCATGGAGGGCTTTTGCCTGAGGATAAGCAATGGCACAACCTACGCCGCCGCCCACAACAGCAACTTTTTTGAAGCCGTCATATTCTGTGGCAACACCCAGAGGACCTACAAAGTCACGGATGGAGTCGCCAACTTCTTTGGCTGCCAGCAGTTTTGTGGACAGACCAACTTTCTGGAAGATGATGGTGACGGTGCCTTTTTCTCTGTCATAATCAGCGATGGTCAGAGGGACACGTTCGCTGAACTCATCTACGCGGAAAATAATAAACTGCCCCGCTTTGGCTTTTTTTGCCACAAAAGGGGCTTCGATTTCAAGCAGTGTCACAGCACTGTTTAATTCTTTTTTATTGACAATGCGAAACATGTTTGCAACTTCCTTTCTTCTTTGGACTTTCTTTTGCAGGTGATTTTTGTTAGAATTATCATAACATAAATTCAGGCGGTGGGATATGGATAAAACGCCGTTTTTCTGGAAGTACAATGAAGAAAAGTTTATGGTTTTTGAATAAAATGTGGGACAAAAAGCGTCCCAATCAAAAAGGGAGGAAATGAACGTGCAGAAAAGATATACTTTTGACGACTTGCGGGACATCATCGAGCAGCTCCGCAGTGAGAATGGGTGTCCTTGGGATAAGGTGCAGACCCATGAGAGCCTGCGGGCGGATATGCTGGAAGAAGCCTATGAAGCGGTGGATGCCATTGATAAAGGCGATATGGACAACTTGAAGGAAGAAATGGGGGATGTGCTTATGCAGGTTGTATTCCATTCTTCCATCGAAGCCCAGAAAGGCGGCTTTACACTGGATGATGTCATTCAAGGCATCTGTGAGAAAATGGTTTATCGCCATCCTCATGTGTTCGGGGAAATTTCCGTGGATACGGCGGAACAGGTGCTGGTGAACTGGGAAGCGTTGAAGAAAAAGGAAAAACATATGCAGACCCAGACGGATGTCCTCAAAAGTGTGCCGGATGCCCTGCCTGCTCTGACCCGTGCCAGAAAGGTGCAGAAGAAAGCCGCAGATGTTGGTTTTGATTTTTATGAAGCCGGCGGCGCCATGGAAAAAGTGGCAGAAGAAATTCGGGAGCTGCAGGAGGCTGTGGAACAGCCAAACGGCAATATAGAGGAAGAATTCGGTGATATTTTGTTCGCACTGGTGAACGTAGCAAGGTTTTTGAAAATAAATCCCGAGTTTGCCTTGACAAAAGCCACCAAAAAGTTTATAAATAGATTTGAGTATGTTGAGAATTCAGCCCTTTCAGAGGGAAAGCAGCTTTCCACAATGACTCTGGAGGAAATGGATTTGCTCTGGGATCAGGCAAAAATTGCCTTATCCAAGAAACTTTAATAGATTTATTTAGGAGGACTAACACAATGAACAAATCTGAATTAGTTGCAGCGATTGCTGAAAAGGCGGAAATGAGCAAAAAAGACGCTGAAAAAGCACTGAAAGCTTTCGAAGATGTTGTAACAGAAGAACTGGCAGCAAACGGCAAAGTACAGCTGGTAGGCTTCGGTACATTCGACGTAGCTGAAAGAGCAGCTCGTGAAGGCAGAAACCCTCAGACAGGCGAAGCAATGCCCATCCCCGCTTCCAAAGCACCCAGATTCAAAGCAGGTAAAGCTTTGAAAGATGCGATCAACAAATAATTTGATTTGATTGTTTTTGAAACGCTTTCTCGTCCTGAGAAAGCGTTTTTTTGAAAGAAAAAACAGCAAAGGGGAAATGAACATGCGTATTGATAAGTTCCTGAAGGTATCCCGTATCATCAAGCGCAGAACCGTAGCCAACGAAGCCTGCGACGCGGGACGTGTGTCCCTCAACGGCAAAGTGGTGAAAGCCGGCGCGGATGTGAAGGTCGGCGATATCATCGAAATTCAGTTCGGCAATAACGTGACAAAGGTGGAAGTGCTGAATCTGCAGGAATCCACTAAAAAAGAAGATGCTGCCGGCATGTATCGCGCAGTGGAATAATGTCCCAAAACCTCTCATATACTGTAAAAACAGTAAAGTAGACTGTAGAAAAACGAAGTTTAACACTTTTATTGAGAACGCGGAAGGGATTGGGAAACGAAGAGTTTCCCAACTGGAATCCGCAGTCGGAATTTATTTCCGACGAGGAAAAGCTGAAGTTTCAAGGCTTTTAGCCGATGGAACTTTGGCTTTATACTTCTGTCTACTCGTCAAAGCCTTGAATGAAATGAGGCTTTGTCGACAGGGTGTCGATTTTCGACACCCTGATATACTGTAAAAACAGTATGGGGAGGTTTTTTGTTGGGGGAAGAAAAACGGAATTTGCGGCAGCATACCATTCGTATGACAGACAGAGAACGGATCGAGATTGGCGGCGTGACGGACGTCCTGCGTTTTGATGAGGAGGGTGTGGCAGTGGATACTACCTGCGGATTACTTATCATCAAAGGGGAAGGACTCCATGTTGGGCGGCTGAATCTGGAAGAAGGGGAAGTGGCAGTGGAAGGACGTATGGACGCCCTGACCTACGCGGAAAATATGGGCGGCGGCAAACAATCCTTTTTTGCCAAGTTGTTCCGCTGAAAGGAGGCATGCAGGTGGACATTCAGGGACAGGGAAGTTTGTTTTTGTGCTGCCTGCTGCTGGGCGGCGGTATGGGATTGGTTTATGACGGTATGCGTCTTGCACGGCGGATATTGCCCCACGGTGTCTGGGCAGTACAGATAGAGGATGGCTTGTACTGGGCAGCGGTGGCGCTGGGTGTCTTTGAGGTGTTGCTCCAGGAAAACCATGGGGAAGTCCGCTTTTTCCTGCTGGTGGCTATTTTTGGCGGCATGGGGCTTTATGGAACCCTTGCCAGTCCCTTGGTCATGGGCGTAGGAGAAAAGGTGCTGAAAGTCATTGGAAGACTGGTCATGTTATTGTTGACCATAATTTTGACACCCTTTCGTCTGCTCTATCTTGCCTTTGGCAGACCGGTGGGGAATTTCGTCAGATTTTGCGGTGGAAAATCCAAAAAACACTTGCAATTATGTAAAGTATATGTGAAAATAAAAAAAGACACATTACGGCGGGATATTCGTTTTTTGCGTCGAAAACCTTAGGAAGGGTGACTGCCATGGGAAAAAGAGCCAGAAAGAAAAAATCCGGTGGATTATGGATCCATCTTTTTTTGGTAGCTTTCTGCGTGTTCGTTGTGGCAGGGGTGTACTGGCAGTATCGGGAATATCGCCAGCTGAAAGTGGAACTGGCTGATGTGGAACAGCAGATTGCCGATGAACAGCAAAAGACATTGGATTTTCAGGCAAAAAAGGATTACTACAACAGCGACAGCTACATCGAACAGATTGCCAGAGAAAAACTGGGGCTGGTCAAGAGCAATGAAATCCTGTATATCAACCGTGAACAATAAAAGTTTTCAAAAAAAGACATTTTTTTGAAAAAAGGTATTGACAAACAGACAATATGACTATATAATGAACTAGTCGACTTGAGGCGGAGTAGCTCAGTTGGCTAGAGCATGCGGTTCATACCCGCAGTGTCGGGGGTTCAAATCCCTCCTCCGCTATTTTTCTTCTTTGGCCCGTTGGTCAAGCGGTCAAGACGCGACCCTCTCACGGTCGAATCAAGGGTTCGACTCCCTTACGGGTCAACTTTTGAGTGATAATTGAATTGTTAAAAACATGGGAGTTTAGCTCAGCTGGGAGAGCATCTGCCTTACAAGCAGAGGGTCACAGGTTCGAGCCCTGTAACTCCCATTTTTTATGTCCAAAAACAAAAAGAAGCAAACCGAGGGAGAAAAGTCCAGCTGGGAGAGTCATGCATATGCATGCAAGAGGTCACAGGTTGAGCACAGGCACTCCCATTTTTTATGTCCAAAAACAAAAAGAAAAACAAGGGAGAAAGGCGCAACTGGGGAGAGTCATGCACCAACGTGCAAGAGGACACGAGGTAGAGCCTGTAACTCCCATTTTTTATGTCCAAAAACAAAAAAGAAAAACGAGGGAGAAAGGCGCAACTGGAGAGAGCATGCACGAAGGTGCAAGAGGACACGAGGCAGAGCGCAGTCACTCCCATTTTTTATGCTCACAACAGAAAGAAATTACAATCAGAGAATACAGGGGCTTTATACGCAACATTATGAGGAGATATGTACGCATATCTTCTTTTTTTGTGCAAAAATGCGGAGAGGAAAAGAGAAATCTGCGCCCGATTCAAGGGAGAACAGAAATCCTGCGTTTGTACTTCTATTTTTCTGGAAAAATTGATTGGAAAATAAAGGATATTTTTCTGAAAAAAGAAAATCTAAACGGACTTTCTACCTATATTTATGGCGAAAAATATTGCCTGACATGTAAAACTGTATGGGTACAATTTAAAACAGTGTTGCGGCGGCAATAGCAGAGGCACAGAAAATATGATATGCTGTTTTACAAAGAAAGCTTTGAAACGGGGGTATGACAATGAAGACGAAAGAAATATGTTTGCGTGGACTGATGATCGCTCTGGTCACAGTTTCTACCATGGTGCTGCAGATTCCTGTGTCTGCTACCAATGGTTACATTCATTTGGGGGACAGTATGATATTGCTGATCAGCGTATTTTTTGGCTGGCGTTACGGCATGGTAGCCGGCGGTGTGGGAGCCGCATTGGCTGACTTGCTCAGCGGATATGCCCATTGGGCACCTTTTACCCTCATCATCAAAGGGGTTATGGGCTTATTGGTAGGCAAGATCGCACACTATACACCGGCAGAAAAGCACTTTTTCGGTCTGCGGAATCTGGCTGGTTCCGTTGTGGGCATTGTGTGGATGATCATTGGCTACTACTTCGGTGGTGCTGTTTTGCAGAAAAGCTTCACAGTGGCTCTGACTTCCATTCCCGAAAACTTGGTGCAGGGCGGTGCAGGCTTTGTGATTTTCCTGGTAGTAGGTTATGCTTTTTATAAAGCAAAAATCTATAAATATGTTTCCGCAAAATAAGTTTAGCAGATGGGGACTGCTCCATAAGAAATAAAAATAGCTGGAATTCTTGCAATTTAAAGGATTCCGGCTATTATATTTTATAGAGACTATTTTCAAAAATGTTTTCTTGCGGAAAATGCGGCTTTGATTTTCCGTCTTTTTTGATGAAAAATAGTTGAATTTTGGAAAATGATGGATTTTCATTGACCCTTTTTCTCATTGCGTGGTATAGTATAAAAGTTATGGGACTATACTGAAAGAAGGGACGAGAAGGAACAGGAGGAATTCATTTGGAATTTGTAACCATATTATTGATTGCAGTCAGTTTAGCCATGGATGCTTTTGCCGTTTCCATTTCCAATGGCGTCTCTGTCAAGGGATTTGGAAAGAAACAAGCAGCTACCCAGGGGTTATATTTCGGTGGTTTTCAGTTTTTGATGCCCGTCATTGGCTGGTTTTTGGGCAGCAGTGTGAAAACATATATTGAGTCTGTCGACCACTGGATTGCCTTTGTACTGCTTGCCATCATCGGCGGGAACATGATCCGGGAAAGTTTTGGCGACGACGAGGAAGAAAGCGGACAATCCGTTCTGACAGCAAAAGTACTGCTGCTTCAGGCAGTAGCAACCAGCATCGACGCATTGGCAGTGGGTATCAGTTTTGCCATTCTGGATGTGAATATCTGGTGGGCAGCTGGCATCATCGGTGTGGTATCTTTTGTGCTTTCTTTCTGCGGCGGTATGCTTGGCAAAGGTTTGGGGAACTTTTTGCAGGCAAAGGCAGAATTTGCCGGCGGTGCCGTACTGATTCTCATTGGGATCAAAATTCTGGTAGAGCATGTTTTTCTGGGGGGCTGACGTAAAGGAGGAAAGCCTTTGGAGATGATACAACAGTTAGATGCACAGATCATACTGTGGATACAGGAACATGTGGTGTGTGATGGGCTGAACGCCCCCATGCTATTCATTTCAAAAATGGGCAATGCAGGCTGGTTCTGGATTTTGCTGGGGATTTTGATGCTGTTATATGGCATCAAAAACAGGAAATTTGCCAGATACGGTCTGGCTCTGCTGTTATGTCTGGGGACGACAGCTTTGGTATGCAATGTGGCTTTGAAGCCTATGGTGGGCAGGATTCGACCTTATGACCTGTTGGGATTTTCCATTCTGGTGCCGCCTCTGGCGGATTTTTCCTTCCCTTCGGGACATACCTCCTCATCCTTTGCAGCGGCGACAGCGATTTATGCCATGAATCGTAAATGGGGAATTGTCGCTTATGTTTTTGCAGTGCTTATGGGGATTTCCCGTCTGTATCTTGGAGTGCATTTTCCCACGGACGTTCTGGCGGGGGCAATCATTGGTTTTGTCATGGCGAAATTGACTTTATGGGCCTTAGGCAAGATCAATGTCGGTTTTCAATTTCAAAACAGATGATTTGTTTTGAACAAAAGGGGTACAATTTTTTTTTCAATTGATGTGAAAGAAACCATACATTACTTGAAGGAAGAAGTAAAGAGGAAGAAGGGAACAAAAATTGGCAATACCGGTAATTTACCAGCTGCTGACCATGGTTCTTTTGATGGTGGTCGGTGTAATTTTGAACAAAAAGAAGTTTTTGACGGAGAGCAATGCGAAAGGGCTTTCCATTGTGCTGACCCGTGTGGCAGTACCTGCAAACATGATTGTATTGATGCAGCGTCCGTTTTCCCATGAGATTCTCATTGGATTTCTAAAGACCTGCGGCGGCACGTTTCTGATGTGCTCTTTGGGTGCAGTGCTGTTTTTCATCATCGGGAAAGCCATGAAGATGCAGTTTCCAGAACTGGGGCTATTCTCCGGCGGCGGTGTCTACAGCAATGTTATCTTCATGGGTCAGCCTTTGATTATGGCCATGTACGGCGAGGATGGGCTGATCTTCTGCGTGGCAGTCATGTTCACCTGCAACGTGTTCCTGTTCACCGTATGTTCTGTGCTCTTTGCCATTGGCAGTGGAAAACGCAAAACAGTAGGCAGAATGCTGCGGGAGGCGTTTTTGAATCTGATTTGTATTTCAGCAGTCATTGGTGTATTCTGTTTCGTGAACTCCATTTCCCTGCCTCAGCCTATTTATGACGCATTAGAGTTCTCTGCAAATACAACGGTTTGCCTGTCTATGATTTATATTGGTACACTGTTGGCAGTGGCAAATATCAAAGAAATTTTCAAAGACAAGAAAGTCTATGTATTCAGTTTTGTGACACTGATCATCATGCCTTTGTTTACAAAGGCTGTGGCAAGCCTGTTCCTGGATGGCATTGCCCTGAGCGTGCTGGTGGTGCTCATGGGTACGCCTGCGGCGGCAGCCCTGCCTTCTTTTGCGGAAATTTACGGCAATGATGAAAAACGGGCTTCGGAATACGTTTTCGTTTCCACCATTTTCTCTGTTATCACATTGCCTTTGGTGGCACAGTTTTTGTGCATTTCCTGACAAGCAGTTACGACCTGCGGTTTTTGCCGCAGGTCTATTTTTTTGTAAAGATTGTGAAAAAAAGGACAGTTGTCCATGGGAAAGACGGAAATTTGCCGGGAAGAAAAATGGGTTTTGTTCGACATTAGAAAAATTTTTTTTCAAAAAATCCGTATCCCTTTGTATAAAGATACCAAAAATTATTGTGAAATTTAGTGCAGGCAGGCGTGGGGAAAAGCTTGTTTCTTTCTATGGTTTCGTATATACTATGAAGTGGGACGGAATATGGCTATCTCATTTTGGAAATATACAGAATACACGCTACCGGTGCCGAAGCAGAAAAACAGGGCTTTTTGCGGTGGGGCGCAGGGTGTGTATTTGTTTTTTTCGAAAAAAGACAGCCTGTTGGTTTTTTGTTTCACAAAAAAACAGCAATTATATTCTGATTATCTGTATTATCACCAAATTTATGAAACAGGGGGATTATTATGGAAAATTTGATGTATTTGGCGCCGGTGCTGGGCATCGTTGCGCTGCTCTTTGCCTTTGTCCTTGCTTCTAAGGTAGGCAGAGAAGAAGAAGGTACAGACCGTATGCATGAAATCTCTTCTGCAATTCGCGATGGCGCAAACGCTTTCCTGAAAGCAGAATATAAGATTCTGGTTATTTTCGCGGCTGTACTGTTTGTATTGATCGGTTTCGGTGTAGACTGGAAGACAGCTATCTGCTTCGTCATTGGTGCTGCTTTCTCCACACTGGCTGGTTATTTCGGTATGAATGTTGCAACCAAGGCAAACGTAAGAACTGCAAACGCAGCGAGAGTTGGCGGTATGAACAGAGCCCTGTCCATCGCTTTCAGCGGCGGCGCAGTTATGGGTATGTCCGTAGTTGGTCTGGGTCTGCTGGGTGTAGGCGCTGTGTATGTCATCACAAAAGACGCCAACATTCTGTTCGGTTTTGGTCTGGGTGCTTCCTCTATCGCACTGTTCGGTCGTGTTGGCGGCGGTATTTATACAAAAGCTGCTGACGTAGGTGCCGACCTGGTAGGTAAAGTTGAAGCTGGTATCCCTGAAGACGACCCTCGTAACCCTGCCGTTATCGCCGACAACGTAGGTGACAACGTAGGTGACGTTGCTGGTATGGGTGCCGACTTGTTCGAATCCTATGTTGGTTCCATCATCTCTGCTATCACACTGGGTATCGTTTACTACTCTGTAGAAGGCGCTGTATTCCCTCTGGTTCTGGCAGCTGTTGGTATTCTGGCTTCCATCATCGGTACATTCTTTGTAAAAGGCGACGAAAACTCCAATCCGCATAAAGCCCTGAAAGCGGGTTCTTACTCTTCCGCAGTGCTGGTGATCATCGCATCTCTGGCTCTGAGCTGGGTATTCTTTGGCAACATGAACGCTGCCATCGCTATCATCGCTGGTCTGATCGTTGGTCTGATCATCGGTGTTATCACAGAAGTTTATACTTCTGGTGACTACAAATCCGTTAAGAAAATCGCGGACCAGTCTGAAACAGGTCCCGCAACTACCATCATCAGTGGTCTGGCAGTCGGTATGGAATCCACAGCTATCCCTATCGTGCTGATCTGTGTAGGTATCTTCGTAGCTTATGCAGTATGTGGTCTGTACGGCATCGCTCTGGCAGCTGTAGGTATGCTGTCCACAACAGGTATCACTGTAGCCGTTGACGCATACGGTCCTATCGCCGACAACGCCGGCGGTATCGCTGAAATGAGTGGTCTGGATCACTCCGTTCGTAACATCACAGATAAACTGGACGCCGTTGGTAACACAACAGCAGCTATGGGTAAAGGTTTCGCTATCGGTTCTGCTGCCCTGACAGCACTGGCTCTGTTCGTATCTTACGCAGAAGCAGTAAAACTGACAGAAATCTCCATTCTGGAACCCAGAGTTATCATTGGTATGCTCATCGGCGGTATGCTGCCTTTCCTGTTCTCCGCATTCACAATGCAGTCTGTAGGTAAAGCAGCGTTCCAGATGATCGAAGAAGTAAGACGTCAGTTCCGCAGCATCCCTGGCATCATGGAAGGTACTGCAAAACCTGACTACAAAAAATGCGTAGAAATCTCTACCACAGCAGCTCTGAAAGAAATGCTGGTTCCTGGTATCATGGCAGTTGCAGCTCCTCTGGTTGTAGGTATCCTGCTGGGTACTTCCGCTCTGGGCGGTCTGCTGGCTGGCTCTCTGGTAACAGGTGTTCTGATGGCGATCTTCATGTCCAACGCCGGCGGCGCTTGGGACAATGCGAAGAAGTATATCGAAGAAGGCAACCATGGCGGCAAAGGCAGTGAAGCTCACAAAGCGACTGTCGTTGGCGATACTGTCGGCGACCCGTTCAAAGATACTTCCGGACCGAGCCTCAATATCTTGATCAAGTTGATGAGCATGGTGGCTATCGTGATGGCCGGATTGACGGTCGCATGGAGTTTGTTCTGAAATAGTTAATATAACATAATCGAAGACATATATTCAAATACGAATAGTTCGTAATTCCGAGCTATTCGTATTTTTGTTTATTATCAACCGTTTAAATACTATCAGACATGAAAACAACTCCTTTACTCCTATCCGCTGCCTTGTTACTGGCCTGTTTTTCAGGTTGCAACCCTTCTACACAGAAACAAAAGGCGATGAAGACCAACGACGGAAGTCTCAGCACTGTTGAAACTTCGGGAAACAAACTGACAGTATGTGATTTTGCTGCCGTAAAAGATACGATCGAAGTACCTCTCAGTGAGTTCGTCGAAGACTGTCGCATTATCCGGTTCGACAATTCTGACGAGGCTTTATTCAAAGCCTGGTTCATTCTTGCCACCGACCAATATATCGGTGTTCGCCAAAGCGGTGCTGCATTCAAGCTGTTTGACAAGGAAGGTAAATTCCTGCATGACATCGGCGCAGTGGGCAACGGTGCCGGAGAATATGCCATTTCCATTTATGATGAAGTCATTGACGAAAAGAACGGGCATATCTTTTTCACTCCTTTTGTCGGTGACAAAATTATGATGTACGGAACAGACGGCAGATGGATCAAAGACATCAAACTGCCCGGACGACTCCAGAAACCCAAATTGTCGCTCAATCCGGACGGAACATTAGCGGTTGTTCACATGCCTTTCAGCGAAGATGAGCCATTTGCTTTCCAGATGGACACAGAAGGAAATATACTGGAAAAAATACCGACCACCGCAGCGATGAAAGCTGAAAATTTTGACGGCGAGGTCTTTTCTTACAGGAATTGCAACGATTTCGATTTCTTCCATACCGGTATAGATACTCTTTTTGTTTACGACGTAGCGGGCAACCGGTTGTTACCCGAATTCACCATGACATTCCCGAACCCGAAAGAGAAACCGATTCATCTGTATTACAGATTGCCCCATCATTTTATGGTCAGCTATTACTATTGGGGGAACAATGGTCCGGAGAGAGGTGGAAACATTCTAATAGACAAACAAAAGAATGCCTCTTCTTATTTCAATCTCGTAAACGATTTCTACGGTAATCTTCCTGTCTCATCGCCGGGACACAGTTTTTACCGTGGCTATTTCATCCAGAACCTGGAACCGGGACAACTGGCCGAACAAATAGAAAAGCATCTCGCCTCCGGCAAATGCCCCAGCCAGGATAAAAAGAAACTTCAGGAGCTGGCAGCATCGCTGAATGAGAATGATAATAATGTGCTGTTTATCGGGAAGGTCAGGCAATAGAAAAAGGTGAAATCTTTTTCAGTTTCACACATTCATTCTTCAAGTCTTGTGCCACCTTACTAAGCCGGGCGGCGTCTAGTTTTTTTTCATCTGATTTATATTAAAGATAATTCTTTTGCTAAAAAGAGACCAAGTTGCCAAAATTTGCCAATATGCCAATGAAGGTAAGAGATGATTTTTTACATGTTTTAGCCTGAAGACAGATTAATATATTTCAAGTCTGTCTCAAGTAGGATAGGCATTGTTTCTTTTTAACTACAAGCAGAAAGTATAAATAAAGATTTGCTTGTATCTTTGCAGCCGGTAAAACAAAAAAATAATCCGTATGTCAATCTCACGCTTT
>OGZX01003165.1_pt1 | contig 11726 bp, 9 predicted proteins | sample 1576881 | NCBI WGS metagenome assembly OGZX01 (sample SAMEA3541542, study PRJEB24748) | human gut metagenome | biome: human gut; feature: human-associated habitat; material: faeces | place: China | collected 2012
AAGACACCGCCCTTTCACGGCGGTAACGCGGGTTCGATTCCCGCACGGGTCACCACAAAAAAGCTTTTCATTATGAAAGGCTTTTTTTTCTGCTTTTATATTACCCACGTTTACGTGTCAATTCGATTGCTTCTTTACCTGTCATATGTTCTATTTTGATTTCAATACAGGACAGGGCATTCCACTCACGTTTAATTTCCTTTTCCACTGCGGTCACATCATTATTATACTTCAAACCAAAAACTTTTGCCGCGTGAAAAATTTCTTTATCTGTATTTAAAATTCTTGCTTTACCGAACAAAATAACGCTTTTAAAATAAGTTGTAAGTTCTTCTTCAACAACATCGTCTTTATCAACAACGCAAAGTGACACTTTATTACACTTGTTTATAGCGTCGATTTTATGACCGTTTTTTGCACCGTGGAAATATATTTTATCATTTGCATATACAAAATTAATCGGCACGGTATAAGGATAGCCGTCATTACCGACAACACCTAGTACGGCTGTTTTAGCGGTTTGTAATATATCAATACATTCTTCTTTACTCAATTCCTGTTTTTTTCTACGCATTTCTCTAAACATTTCATTCACCTTTCAAAATTATACAATTAAAAATAAGTACACTCGTTATACATCTTCTAAGACCTGGCGATGTGTAACGAGTGCTTTGATTTATTCTACCCGGTGGCAGACTTATTATATTTTTTAGAATTATACCACAGTAATTTTTTTGTGTCAACAAGACTGTTAAAAAAGTATGAAGAATAGTTTAAAATTTGAATAAACTATGAATATTTCGTTGATTTTTTAAATTTTTTATGATAGAATGTAATCTACAAAAACAAAAAAATTAATGAAAGGAAATTTACCATGGAAAAACTTTTCAAACTAAAGGAACACGGTACAGATGTCAAAACTGAGATTATTGCCGGTATTACAACATTCCTTGCAATGGCATATATTCTTGCTGTAAACCCATCATATTTGGGTGGAATTGACGGAATGTCAGCCGGAGCGGTATTCTCTGCAACTGCAATTTCAGCAGGTATAGCTACATTATGTATGGCGTTCTTTGCAAACTATCCTGTTGCTCTTGCGTCAGGTATGGGACTAAATGCATTCTTTGCATTTACAGTATGCGGTGCTATGGGTTACAGCTACAAAGTTGCATTGACCGCAGTATTTATTGAAGGTATCATATTTATGTTGCTTTCACTATTCAAATTCAGAGAGGCTCTTGTAAACAAGATTCCTTCAAACCTTAAATTTGCTATCACAGCAGGTATCGGTCTGTTTATTGCTATCATAGCATTGCTTAATGCAAACGTTGTTGTAGCAAGTGAATCAACAACTGTTGCACTTGGTGAACTTTCTTCACCGACTGTTGTACTTTCGCTTGTAGGCTTGCTTATAATCGGTGCTTTACAGCACTATAAAGTTCCTGGCGGAATACTTTTAGGTATACTTATAACTTGGGTTCTTGGCATCATGGCACAGCTTGTAGGTTGGTATGTGCCAAATCCTGAGGCAGGCGTATATTCAGTTATTCCTCAATTCTCACTAAGTTCTTTTGAGGCTCCAAAGATGTTCCAATTTGACTTTGGATTTATAGCAAAGAATGTTCCTGCATTTATACTTATCGTATTCACATTCTTGTACACAGATATTTTTGATACAGTAGGTACACTTATAGGTGTAGCAGAAAAAGGAAAGCTTCTTGATAAAGACGGTTCACTTCCAAACGCAACAGGCGCTCTTATGGCTGACGCTGTAGGTACTGTTGTAGGTGCTTGCTTCGGTACATCAACTGTTACAAGCTACGTTGAATCAAGTGCCGGTGTTGCGGCAGGCGGTAGAACAGGTCTTACAGCAGTTACAACTGCGGTATTGTTCTTCATATCATTGATATTTGCACCAATCTTTACATCAATACCTTCATTCGCAACAACTCCTGCTATGCTTTATGTTGGCTTGTTGATGCTTTCATCAATCAGACAAGTTAAGTTTGACGGTGATATTGCCGATGCAATCGGTGCATTCTTGGCAATCGTTATGATGCCGCTTACTTATTCAATCGCTAACGGTATTATGTTCGGTATCGTATCATGGGTAATACTAAAGCTTGTTACAGGTAAGGCAAAGGACATCAGCGCTGTTATGTGGATTTCAGTTGTATTATTTGCAATCTACATCGGTCTAAAAGCAGCAGGCTTGGCTTAAGACAATTTGTTAATTTTAGAACACTCAAATTTTGAGTGTTCTTTTTTTATTAATTAATTGCAAAAATATTCAGTGTATGTTATAATATAAAATACAAATTAATGAGTAAACGGAGAAAAACAATGACGTATTTTCTTAAAGAAGATTATGAAATATATGATTCATTGCCGTGCAGTGCGGTGGTGTTTTCTGTTGATGATGATTACAAAATATATTACACCAATGACACATACAACAACGGAAATTTTAACCAAGATAATATTATAGTTGAAGAAGAATGTCGCAAATTATTTGACGATACAATCCGAAGTGCCGACACTCCCAAGCGACTGTATTTCAAAAGCAAAAACTTGAGCGGTGGCAGTATATATATTTGTATGTTTGCCGTAAAGCTTGATGATAAGCACATATTTGCATTATTATTTGACGACTCTGAAAACAAGAAGAAATTTATGGAGCTTGAAAATCAATGTTCAAAGTATATCATCGCATTAAGTGCGACAAATGAGTACTTTTTTGAATATGATTCTCAAAAAGATACAAACACGATATTTTATATGTCGTCTATCGACAATGAAATGTTGGAACGTCCTGTTCAGAATTTTATGAAAAATCTTGATAATAATGCGTATATGTTTCAGGAAGATACAATACTGCTCAAGTCTTTAAAAGGGAGGCCTGTGAAAGACGAATTGACGATTGACGCACGTATGCGTATGAATGAGTCAGAGCCGTTTGAATGGTACAGACTTGTATTGAAACCGTCCGAGAAAACGAACACATATATCGGCTGTGCACGAAACATAAACGAAACAAAGAAAAAGGAAGAACAGCTGAAATTAAAAGCATATATAGATCCGCTTTCAAAAGTGCTTAACAGAGAGACGGCAATCGAGAAAATTCGTGAGAGATTGAAAACTCAAACAATGAACGAAGAATGTGCATTTATCGTTCTTGATATAGATAATTTTAAAAACATAAACGATACATTCGGTCATTTGTACGGTGACGCGGTTATCGCGATGGTTGCGGGAAGTATAAAGAGTACGCTTGACAGCGAGGATATAATCGGTCGTTTCGGCGGTGATGAATTTCTTGTTTATATAGATAACACAAAACCGGAAAATTTGGAGAGAAAACTTGAAAATATACGTCTTGCCATACTAAAAATGCGTATAGATAAAAATGACGAAAAAGATATTTCGTGCAGTATGGGTGTTACTTTGGGGCGTGGCAGAGTTAAGTATGAGGACCTTTTCAGACAAGCCGACAGTGCTTTGTATATGGCAAAGACGAACGGAAAAAATCGCTTTGAATATTTCAACGGTGAATTTATTGATAAAAATGCTTTGACATACACCGGAATTATGACCGAAGAAGATGAAAGCGAAGAAGTTTCGGAAAATCACGATATAATAATGGTTGCACTTGAAATTGCGTCTAAATCAACCGATTCGGATAATGCCATATCAAATCTTATGCGTCATATCGGTGTTGCAGTTAATCTTGACTGTATTCAGATTATGAAATACGATATGATTAACGATAAAGTTGAAATAGAATTTCAGTGGTGGAAAGAACATGACGGTGATTATAATGTTGTGTTCACTGATAAAAAGAGCGGTTATTACGAGCATAATGACCTTGTTTTGTTTAAAAAGAGATTTCAAAAGGATAATATATTTAAGTATACCCCTGCTTTTAAAGAAGAATTTACACAAAAATACAGGAACATATTTGAGGCGGCGGAACACGTTCAAATGATATATTCATCAAATACCGAAAACGAAGATGTATATTATGTTGTCTGTTATCAGTGTTGGGACAAACAACGTATTTGGGAAAAGAAAGAATTTGACGATATGTTTGAAATAACAAAGATACTGTCAATGTTTATGAAATCGTCACACATAATCACGGAACGTGAAAAATTTCTTCAAAATAAAGTTGATAATGACGATTACGGCGTATTTACGTTGAGTAAGTTTGAAGAAGAAGTCGGACGAATTACGAGAAACGCTCATGTGACAAACAAAAAAATCGGATTTGTGTATTTTAATTTTAACAGATTTTATGAGTTTAACCTTATTTACGGTCGTGAAGAGGGTGACAGAGTTTTAAAACAATTTGCAAAGTTCTTGCTTGTTAGCTCTGAAGAGGTATGCGTGAATTGTCATTTGAACGGAACGGATAAATTTATCAGTTGTTTTATGTTTGAAAAAGGCGTGGACTTAGAAACGAAAATACAACAAAAGCTTGAAGCTTTTTCTGATACGGTCGGAAATTATAAAGAATGTCCTGTTGTGATAACCGCAGGCGTTACGACGATTAATCCGGGTGAAAACGTTACCGAGGCACTTGATTTGGCTAATCATACGGTAAAAGATGTAAATGCAGAAAAAAGCATTTGCATAATGGCTAAGGAATAGTAGCCACTTGATTTTAAAAGTAATATATGTTAAAATGTAATACAGAAAGTATTTAATACAAGGAGGAATTTTAAAATGGATTTAAGATGTGCATCAAACCCAAAAGATGTAAAGCATTACACAACTGAAAGATTAAGAGAGGAATTTCATATCAGCGGATTGTTTACTCCGGATAATTCAAAAATGGTATACAGCCATATTGACCGTATTATCACAGCCGGATTTATGCCTGTAAAGCAAGAGCTTGTATTGGAGGCCGGTAAGGAACTTGCTGCTGACTACTTCCTACAAAGACGTGAAATGGGCTGTATCAATATCGGCGGAAAAGGTATAATCACAGTTGACGGTACAGATTATGAAATGAACCCTCGTGACGGTATCTATATCGGCAGAGGCAATAAGGAAATTACTTTCAAGTGCGTTGACGAAGCAAACCCACCGAAGTTCTATGTTTCATCATGTCCTGCTCATAAGGAATATCCGACAGTAAAGATTGATATTACAAAGGCTAAGAAAGTTCCTTGCGGCAGTGTTGAAGATTGTAATAAGAGAGTTATAAATCAATATATCCACCCTGAAGTTATGCAGAGCTGTCAGCTTGCAATGGGTCTTACAATGCTTGACGTAGGTTCAAACTGGAACACTATGCCTTGTCATACACATGACAGACGTATGGAAGTTTATCTATATCTTGATATGGGCGAAAATGACGCAGTATTCCATATGATGGGCGAGCCTGACGAAACAAGACATATCATTATGCATAATGAAGAAGCTGTAATTTCACCAAGCTGGTCAATACATACAGGTGTCGGCACAAAGAATTACTCATTTATTTGGGCAATGTGCGGTGAAAACCAAGAGTTTGACGATATGGACTTCATTGAAACAAAGGACTTGAAGTAATAGGAGAAGTAAAATGTATATTGGAATGAGAGGTCATGACTTCGATACTAATACGCTTGACGCTTTGTGCGAAAAGTGTAAAGAGTACGGCGTTGGCGGTGTTCAGCTTGTGCTTTTGAGATCGTTGGCTGATTTTAAGAAAGGTAATTTTACACCTGAATATGCTAAGTCAATCGGTGATAAATTGCGTGAAAACGGTATTCGTGTGCCGATTTTGGGCTGTTATATCAATCCGTCTGACGCAAACGAGGAAAGCCTTAATGAAAGCCTTGATTATTTTATCGAGAATTTGCATTATGCAAAATATATCGGTGCGGAAATGGTCGGTCTTGAAACTTGCCGTTTCAGTGATGACGATGAAATAAATAACTCCGAAGAAACATATCAGTATCTTTTGAAGAATATGAAAAAACTTGTTTCTGTGGCGGAAGAAATAGGCGTAAATGTGGGTATTGAGGGCGTTCATTTTCATGTTATAAATACTCCGACAAAGATGAAAAGATTGGTCGATGACCTTAATTCACCAAATGTCAGAGTTATATTTGACCCTGTTAATTATATCAATACCGCAAATTATAAAAATCAAGATGAAATTATTAATACTCATTTTGATTTGTTGGGCGAGAAAACAAAGTTGCTTCACTTGAAAGATTTTAAACTTGTTGACGGTGAAGTTGCTTATGAATTCCCGTGCGACGGATTGCTTAATAAAGATTTGCTTTGGGATAAGCTAAAGCAATATAATCCGGATATTGCAGTTATTCTTGAAGAAGTTAAGGAAGATCACCTTGCACAAGTTAAGGCTGCAGTTGAAAAGAGATTTGTATAAAATGAAAGTCTTGATGTGGGCGAATGACTCACATCAAGGCTTTTTTACTGTGGTATAATAGGTAGACGGTGAGGATAATAATATTAAATTGTATGAAGTAAAAGAAATAATCAACTTATAAATTCTCTTTTGAATGTTTGGTAGGATTCCGTTCGTGCAACACATCTTTTTTCTGATTCGGAAGTAAATAAGATTAAAGAATATGTTCCGCACCCATTACTCTGCATAGTATCTTTTCTGTGCGTGCGACTCGCTTTCAAAACTTTATTCTGTGACTCGAAGAATACTCTCAACAATACAATGTTTAATGTAGCTTGATTATGCATATATAAAATTGTATGATTAATGATAATAATGACAGCACTCGGGCTATGGCTTGGGTGCTGTTTTTTTGTATGTATTGCGAATTGATATGATTTGCGTGATGTGGTATAATTGTTAATAAAATAAAACTTTTTTGAAAAAAGTAGAATGGAGAAATATATAATGGCATATTTATTTGTGCACTTTCGTGAAATGTGGACAGAAAAAGGAGAGCAGGTTTATTTTGCTTTGAGTAAAAATGGATATGATTGGGAAATAATAAATGACGGAAACCCTGTTATTACTGCTAAAAAAGGTGATTTGGGAGTGCGAGATATAGTAATAGCACGTACAAGAGATAATAGATTTGTCATAATGGCGACAGATCTTGCCCTTATTAAGAATATAGATACAAAGTATAAAGGAAACATAAGAAATGCATTTAAAGATGGCAGCAAGGCCATTGCAATGTGGAAATCGGATGATTTGGTGAATTGGTCAGATGAAATACTGTTACAATTTGATGACGATAATCTCGGATGCTTTTGGGCTCCGGGAATATTCTTTGACGATGAGAGTGGAGAATATGTGGTTCATTGGTCATCTTCTAACAAAAATGATGATTATAGCGGGTTGGCTATATACTATAGTGTAACAAAGGATTTTGAAAAATTTTCAAAACCTAAATTGTTTTGTAAAAAAACAGACAGCGAACTTTTGGACTCGTTTCTATATAAATCAAATGGCACATATCATTTTTTTGTTAAAAGTGCAGACAATCCTAAAGCAGTTATACATGAAACCTCACAATCTTTATATGGACCGTATGAAAGAGATATTTTTTTTGATGAACAAATGGCTTCTTTGGAAAAATGTAATACTTACGAAGCACCGATGGTTTATACATTATCAGATAAAAAAATCTGCCTAATGTTGGATTTCTATGGATGTGAAAAAGAAGATATGGGATATGTTCCTTTTGTTATGGAATCTTTGGATAGTATAAATTTAAAATGCTCTAAAGAGAAATTTACATTTCCCTATAAATTTAAACATGGTGTTGTGATGGAAATTACAGGGGATGAATATGAAAGAATTAAGAAACACAAATGGATAAATAAAAAATAACAAAAAGTATTTTATAGGATAAGTTTATATTAACGGCGAGAATCCCCACAGTAGTAACAACCCCAATTCGTACTACGTTTTTACTACTACCCACGGCATCAATTTGCCGTATTTTGCACCGTTTCGGATTTTCGTGACAGAGTTCGGGGTAATAAACCCCTCTCACATATTCTGTAAATTGAGGTATGATGAATATACACTGCATAGACGGCACTCAGGCTATGGCTTGGGTGCTGTTTTTTTACGGTTTTTTGTTATATTTTGTCGGCATTGTGAATTGATATGATGTGTGGGGTGTGGTATAATTATTTAAATTACAAATCGGAATTTGTAGGTGTGATTGATGAAAATTATTGAAGTTAAAGAAAATAAAAAACAATATCTTGATTTGCTCCTATTAGCAGATGAGCAGGAAGATATGGTTGACCGTTATCTTGATAACGGCAAGATGTATGTACTTGATGATAATGGGGTCAAGTGTGAGTGTGTCATAACCGATAAAGAAAATGACATACTTGAAATCAAGAACATTGCGACAGTTCCAGAATATCAAGGGAAAGGTTATGCAAGAGCCTTAATTGAGTTTATTGTTAATAATTACAGAGAGCAATATGCCATTCTGCAAGTGGGAACAGGCGATAGCCCACTGACAATACCATTTTATGAAAAGTGTGGTTTTGTCCGTTCGCATATCATATCAAATTTCTTTATAGATAATTATGACCACCCAATCTATGAGAGTGGAATACAGTTGGTAGATATGGTGTATTTGCAAAGACCGTTATAATTTAAATTTCGATTTATCGAGCAAAGCAGAAAAACAAGAATTAATCTCACAGTAGTAACCACCCCCAATTCCTACTACGTTTTTACTACGGTTGACGGCATCAATTTGCCGTATTTTGCACCGTTTCGTATTTTTGTGACAGAATCGGAGGCAAAATAACCTCTCTGATATGCTCGGCAAATCGGGGCAAATCAGAGCAAAACTCAGCATTTTAGGAGGCACTTGAAAAATGATTAAGATACTTTTTGTTTGCCACGGCAGGAGTGGGGCATAAGTATTCTTGATTGCCAACACTTGGGCAAATGAGGGCAAAATATTGTGAGTGATTGGCTGAATTACTACGGTTTTACTACTAATGAGCGGGGTAAAAATTGATGGTTTTAAAGATAATGTATTATATAATATATAGTGGATATTCATTATATAGTGGATATTTATTTTGAAATGTTGTAGGTTCGGGTTCAGTCCGAACCACCACGATTGTACCATAAATTTGATACACGCCGAAACCGCAGTTTTACTGCGGTTTTTGCGTATTTAGCTTTAAAATTTTAGCCTACTTTTAGTGGATTTTAGAGTAGGCTAAAGTGCCTCTGACACCCTTAGTGTAAATCGATTAAAAGTATAGCGATTTTATCCCCCTTTTTTGCAAAAAATATCCCCCTGCATTTATCAACAAAAAATTGGCGTTACTTCTTAAAAGTTTTTGTTAATTGTAATTTTAGTTTATATGTGATGTGTGAAGAAATCGGTGTAATTTTGGTTGTATTTTTAGACAAAATATGATATAATATTAAATTAATTATTATTGTTATTATTGTTATTATTTTAGTAATGTATTATAAAACGTTAATTACAAGAGGTGTGTGGTAATATGATGACACAAGAACAAATGATAAGAAATTTTTGTGTTATGAATGACGGAGAAATAGATTTTTTCTTGGGAGCTGGTGCGTCTGTACAGTCAGGAATTCCAACTGGAGGGGGATTTGTGTGGAATTTTAAACGTGAGATTTATTGTACTGAAAATAATATATCCAATCAATTATATCAAGATTTAAAACTACCATCAACTCAAGCTGTTTTGCAGGACTATTTTGATAGTAAAGGTGATTGTCCAATTTTGTATTCAGCAAAAGAATATTCGTATTATTTTGAAAAATGTTACAGTACCAACATTGCGAGAAAACGTTTTATAGAAAGTATAGTTAATAACAAAAGACCTTCATTAGGATATTTGTGTATGGCGGATTTGATGTTGAATTCGAAAATCAAAAATGTTTGGACAACAAATTTTGATGGGTTATTAGAATCTGCTATACATTCCTTATCTCCGACATTTTCTTATAATCTTTGTAGTTCTGCCAATGAGAACAGTATTTCGATGTTGAATGATGATTATCCTTTAATTTGTAAATTGCACGGTGATTATCGATATGATGCATTACAGAATACGTCTGAGGAATTGCAAAAAATTGAGGATAAAATACAGTCATATTATTATTCGAAACTTTTAGGGAAGGGCTTAATAGTGACTGGCTATTCAGGCAATGACGAATCAATAATGTCATTTTTTGAAAATCATATTCATGAACCCGATTTTTTATCAAAAGGATTATTTTGGGCTGTACATAAAGAAGGTTGTGTATCACAGAGAGTAGAAAATTTAATTTCTCAAGCTAAAGCTGTTGGAAAAGATGCAGATATTTTTGAATGTGATGGTTTTGATGCTTTTTTACTTGGAATTTACCGAAATGTAAATTTACATAATTCACTAATAGAAGATAGATGGAAGGATTTCTCAAATAATAAAAGGAATTTGACTTTTAATGCATCGAACATTGATTGCTTTATTAAATTAAATGCATATATGGCTGAGGAATATCCAAAATGCAATGTATTTGAAACTGATATATGTAGCTGGAAAGAGCTTAAAGCTTGTATTTCTGATAATAATATAATTGCGGCATTGTATAGTCAGAAGATTTATTGTTTTGCAAATGTGGATGAGATTAAGGCTATATTTAAACAACACGTTAAATCAGAAATAAAATTTGAACCTGTTCCAGAAAGAATATTATATAAAAATCATTCTGTTTATACAGGAATGATATATCAACTTATAAAGAATTATATGATACATAAAGGAATGGTAGAGTATAGAAAAAATAAATATTTCGACCCGCAAACAGAAAAATACGATTCAGGATATCGAATTTATGAAGCAGTAGAAATTGCCCTCTCGTATATTGATAATAAATATTATATGAATTTGCTTCCTACAGTTCATGTTCTTAAAACATCCGGTCAGGAGTTAGATAAAAACATATATCAATTTCAAATAAATAAAATTATGTCTAAAACTTATAATCGACAATATAATGAAAAATTGAGATTGTGGGAAAATAAAATCCGTACATCAAAGAAGATGCTTTTTGGTTATGATACATTTTGTATAGAGTTTAAAACTCCTGCTGTTAGCTGTGGCGGTCAAAAACGTCAGGATGACTGGTATGAACTGCCTGCGTGGACATATTCAGAACCCAAAATGTGTTTTTCAGAGGATGATGTTCATAAGCAGACAATAAATCAGCTAAAAGGATTAAATAAGTATGGACCTATAGATTGTTCTTATATGAAAGATGGAGCAGTAAGAAGTCCGATAAAACTCGCAGTTTTAGCCCCAAAGGAAAAAATGCCAACCATATTAGGACATTTGAATGAATTAAATAACCATAAAGCCACAACAGCAAAAGATATATATATTTCAAATTATGAGGGGTTTGACTCTATATTCAGACGTTCGTTGATAATACCAGTAATGGGCAATAAAGATATTTGTATTGGATATACTGAAGAAACGATTTTATCAAACACAGCATCGAAATTTCTTGAATTTTTGAAAAGAGGAATTGATTATTTCTCGAATAGAGTCACAGATTTTAATGTTCTTGTAATTTATATTCCAAGAAGCTTTTCTCGCTTTAGAGAGGCAAAGGAAATATCTGCTGACTTTAATTTGCATGATGCAATTAAATTATATGCAACTGATAAAGGAGTTAAGGTTCAGTTTATAGAAGAACGCTCAATAAATACAAAAGATCCTTGCAAGGTTCTATG